>Ga0153922_1000538_pt1 | contig 15181 bp, 12 predicted proteins | sample TSNJ006MetaG_FD_104723 | JGI IMG/M metagenome (GOLD analysis project Ga0153922, IMG submission 104723) | Attine ant fungus gardens microbial communities from New Jersey, USA - TSNJ006 MetaG | ecosystem: Host-associated > Fungi > Mycelium > Unclassified | place: USA: New Jersey, Brendon T. Byrne...
CTTATACGAGAACCAGGTTGCAATTTTGACTAGTATCTACTATAATTGTTTATGCTGTAAACTATAATAAAATTAGCGTTTATATGGCCATTAAGGCGAAAAGAATTTATATTTATATATGGATATAGCAGAATGGAGGACGTTATGCTAAAACATAAAGACCATTTTCATGGAAGTGACTTAGAACAGATTGAAATAATTTATAATATCAAGAAAGAAGAAATCGTAAGCTTCAGCGCTAATGTTAATCCGCTGGGGATTTCTTATCAGCTGAAAGAGACTTTATCGGAACAACTGGATGCAATTACATCCTATCCTGATAGAGATTATGTTGCCTTGCGTAGATGCATTGCTAAATATGCAGATACGCAGCCGGAAAACATTATTGTGGGAAATGGCTCAACTGAATTAATTTCTCTTTTTATCCAGACACGTCACCCAAAAAAAGCTTTGGTTCTAGGACCTACCTATTCGGAATATGAACGGGAAATCTCTCTGGGTGGAGGGACTACAAAATATTATCCGCTGAAAGAGGAGCATGATTTTCGCCTGGATGTGATGGATTTTTGTGCGCAGCTGAAGGACTCGATCGATCTTTTAGTTCTGTGCAATCCGAATAATCCAACCTCTACTGCACTAACTGCGGAAGAGATGCGCAAGATACTGGATACCTGTCTGCAACACGGAATTTTCGTGATGGTCGATGAAACGTATGTGGAATTTGCTCCCCGAAAAGCAAAGATTACTGCGGTGCCACTAACGAACTACTATAACAATCTGATCATTCTGCGTGGTACATCCAAGTTTTTCGCCGCTCCGGGTCTGCGTCTTGGCTATGCCATCACTGGTAATCAAGACTTGGCGAAAGTCATTAATACCAGGAAAAATCCCTGGACCATTAATTCACTGGCAGAGATAGCCGGTCGGCTGATGTTCCAGGATAATGATTATATCCAAAAAACTCAGGATTTAATCGGCAGGGAACGGACCAGAATCTATAATGAACTTTCTTCCTGGAATTCTGTTCGTGTCTACTCGCCGCAGGCTAATTTTATCCTGATGCAGATTCTGGCAGATGACCTTACCTCTGATATGCTGTTCGACCACTGTATCAGGAAAGGCCTGATGATTCGGAATTGTTCAACATTTCCTTTCCTGAATAACAAGTTTGTTCGTTTCTGCATTATGAATCCAGAACAGAATGACCGATTGTTAGCTGCTTTTAAAGAATTGTTAAATGCACAGTAAAATCCGTCTCCTTTGAAATATGTCTCGGACGTTAGCAGTCATTGAGGTTCTTTCTAAGCTTTGGATAATCAAAGCGGATAACCCCTTACTGATCAAACAGACTCATCTGCTGGTACCCTTCAACTCTTTGATATCCTTTGATAATATCCTTCATCCGATACAAAATCCCATATTGTTCACATAACTTTTGGAACACATTCCAGCATTCTCTTGCTTTAGGACTAGTACATTGGTACTTACTGCCATATTTTTGAATGTATTTTTCAGGCAGTTCCGGCACAATTTGTTTTAGCTGTTTCAGAAAATATTCTCGCTGCCCATCCCGCATCGTCATCCCAAAAGCTGGGTAGATAAACTTCGCATGATGCTCAGCCGCCAATTCTACCATCGCTTTTACGTTTTCAATTGTATCCGCCAGAAATGGGAGCACTGGCATCATTAGAATACCACAGAAAATACCCCCATCGCTTAATTCCTTCACAGCTTGAAACCGCTGGCTGCTCTTTGGTGCCCGCGGTTCGATTTTGGCTGCTAAACCATCGTCTGCTGTAGTAATGGTTATCTTGGCAATTGCTGAATGATTGCCGGCTATCTTCTGAAGATAATCAATATCCCGGGTAATCAAAGTACCCTTGGTGTCAATGGATACACCAAAGCCATATCTTTCTATCAACCTTAAAGCATCTCTGGTAGCATTAACCTGTTCTTCAAAGGGATTATAGGTATCAGACATTGCACCAAGTCCAACAACACCTTTTTTCTTCTTACCACATAATTCTTTTTGCAGTATAACAATAGCATCCTTCTTTATCCTCACTTTATCAAACTGCTCTATACGGTAACAGTCACTCCTGCTGTCACAGTAAATACATCCATGACAACAGCCTTTATAAAGATTGATATTGTAATCAACCCCAAACCACTGAGCACTGTCATACTGCACTTTTTGCAGAATACTTTTTGCTTCAATCTGTTCCAGCATAACCTGCCTCCTATTGACCCATACTTACATTAATATTTCGTTAAAATTCCACCAAACAAATCACCCACCCAAAACTTACAGACTACCAACACCAGCCACTGCATCCTGACAGCCAACCCGTTGAATGATTCCCACTTTCAAATTTCACATATCCGAATAGTAACAATAAAGACAATTAAAGATCAAATATCGAAAACTGATTAGTATCCGGAATTTCGCCGAAGATTTTCAAATCATCCATCAAGTCAATTACCGTTTTACTCACCTTTGTCCGCTGACGGAAATCATCCTTAGACAGAAACTTCCCATCCACTGCCGCCAATACCACAGCATCAGCCGCTTTATCACCAAGTCCCTCAATAGTATCAAGCGCCGGCATCAGCTTACCATCAATAATCTGAAAATGATGAGCCTTTGCCGTAAACAAATCCACTGGCATGAATTCAAATCCCCGGGCATACATCTCTTGTACGATTTTCATATCCTTTAATGTATCCTGATCCTTTTTGGACAATGTATCGGCACGGTTCTTAAAATCCTTCAGATGATACTCCAGGCGCTCTCTTCCGAGACACATCAGCTCATAAGAAAAAGCCGACGCACGAATACTGAAATATGCCGCATAGTATGCCAGCGGATGAAAAATCTTATAGTAAGCAATACGAAAAGCCATCATAACATATGCCGCTGCGTGTGCCTTCGGGAACATGTATTTAATCTTTTTGCATGACCAGATGTACCAGTCGGGGACATCAGCCTTAAGCATCTCCTCTTCCCATTCCGACCTCAGGCCTTTTCCCTTACGAACACTTTCCATAATGGTAAATGCCAGTTCACTTTCCACGCCCATGTTGATCAAATAGGTCATGATATCATCACGGGTACAGATTGCTGTTGCGATAGTTGCGTTTCCTTCCTGGATCAAGGTCTGAGCGTTGCCAAGCCACACATCGGTACCATGAGACAAACCTGAGATTCTGACCAGGTCGGAGAAGGTCTTCGGTTTTGTATCCAAAAGCATCTGGATAACAAACTCGGTACCAAACTCCGGAATTCCCAGGCAGCCAAGCTTACAGCCACCGATATCATCCGGTGTGATCCCAAGCGCCTCGGTGCTCTTAAAAAGCGACATTACATTCTGGTCATCCAGGGGAATCGTTTGGGCATTTAGTCCGGTCAAGTCTTCCAGCATGCGAATCATGGTGGGATCGTCGTGTCCCAGTATATCTAACTTCAGCAAGTTCTCATCGATAGAATGGTAGTCAAAATGGGTTGTAATAATATCTGTGTTGACATCATTGGCAGGATGTTGTACCGGAGTGAAGGCATTAATGTCTTCGCCTAAAGGGAGTACGATGATACCACCGGGATGCTGTCCCGTTGTTCTGCGGATTCCGGTACACCCTTGGACAATCCTGCCAATCTCGCAGTTACGCTTATGCACTCCGTGCTCTTCAAAGTAATTTTTCACATATCCAAAGGCTGTCTTGTCCGCAAGGGTACCAATTGTACCGGCCCGGAAGGTTTGTCCTGCACCAAAGATAACCTCGGTATATTTATGGGCTTTTCCCTGATAATCTCCCGAGAAATTCAGGTCTATATCAGGTTCTTTATTTCCCTTAAAGCCAAGGAATGTTTCGAAAGGAATATCAAAACCTTCTTTTTTTAAATTTTCGCCACATCGGGGACACTTCATGTCCGGCATATCACATCCGGCTCTGCCGGAATATGCTTTTACTTCCGGTGAGTCAAAATCATAGTAATGGCATTTTTCGCAATAATAGTGGGGGCTTAAAGGATTTACTTCAGTAATTCCCGCCATGGTTGCTGCAAAAGAAGATCCTACCGAACCACGGGAACCAACCAAATAACCGTCCTCATTGGATTTCCAAACCAGCTTCTGGGCAATGATATACATCACCGCATAGCCATTGGAAATAATTGAATTCAGCTCCCGTTCCAAACGCGCTGAAACAATTCCCGGCAGCTCTTCCCCGTAGATTTCATGAGCCTTATTATAGCAGATTTCCCTCAGCGTATTATCTGAATTCTCAATTACCGGTGCAAATTTACCGGCCCTGATTGGCGAAAACTTCTCACACATAGCGGCGATTTTATTGGTATTGGTGATAACTACTTCTTCCGCTTTAGCTTCACCCAGGTATTCAAATTCCTTCAGCATCTCCTGGGTTGTCCGCAGAAACAGCGGAGCCTGCTCATCGGCATCGGAGAATCCCTTTCCCGCCATAATGATCCTGCGGTACACCTCATCTTCAGGATCAATGAAATGCACGTCACAAGTAGCTGCCACCGGTTTATGAAACTGCTCTCCCAGTTTGACAATTTCACGGTTAATTTCTTTTAATTCTGCTTCTGTCTTTGGCTCGTCTCCCCGCATCATAAAAGCATTGTTAGCAATCGGCTGAATTTCCAGATAATCGTAAAACTCCACAATCCGGGTAATCTCTTTCTTTGGCGCTCCCCGCATTATCGCCTGGTACAGCTCCCCTGCTTCACAGGCAGTTCCGATCAGCAGCCCTTCACTATATTTCTGATAGACGCTTTTAGGCACCCGCGGCCGCCGATTATAAAACTCCAGATGGGACAACGAAACCAGACGATACAAATTTACCCGGCCAATCTCATTAGCAGCCATAATAATGGTATGATATGTATTCAGTTTCTTAATTGTATTCGGCGACACTTTTCCCTGCTTATTCAACTCATCCAGATCATGAATGTCCCGTTCTTTTAGCATTTCAATAAATTTGACAAAAATATCGGCTGTACAGGCAGCATCATCTACCGCACGGTGATGGCTTAAAAGTGCCACACCCAAAGCTTTCGCCACTGTATCAAGCTTAAATCGGCTAAGTCCCGGCATCAAAAAGCGGGCCATACCGACGGTATCTACTGAAGTAAAATCATGAGGATAACCTAGATTGTCACAATTTTTTTCAATAAAACTCATATCAAATCCAGCATTATGGGCAACCAGTGTCGCCCCCCGGACAAACTTTAAAAACTCAGGCAGCACCACTTCAATCGTATCGGCATTGATCACCATGTTATCATTAATACCGGTCAGGTTCTCGATCTTAAACGGAATCGGCACCTGTGGGTTAACAAAGCTGGAGAAGCGGTCAACAATCTTCCCCTGTTCTACCCGTACCGCACCGATTTCAATAATCTTATTAGTATGAGGACTGAATCCCGTAGTCTCAATATCAAAAACGACAAATGGGGAATCTAAGTCCTGCCCTTTTCCGTTCTCTACCATCCCCTTTAAGTCATCTACCAGATATGCCTCCACACCGTAGATTACCTTAAATGGGCTTTCAATCTTTTTCAGTTCATCCTTAATCACCTCCGGATGGTCCTTTTGATATTGCGCCTTATATGCCCGGTCGATATCCTCCATCGCATGATTGGCCTCAGGAAATGCCTGTACAACACCGTGATCCGTGATCGCAATCGCCTGATGCCCCCAGGCATGAGCCCGCTTCACCAGCGCTGCCGCATCCGTTACCCCATCCATGTCACTCATCTTGGAATGGCAGTGCAGTTCCACCCGTTTTTCCGGACTGGTATCCATTCGAGAAGAAGTAAAGTCATTAATCTTCTTCACCCCGAAAATCGAACCCAGCGTCAATTCATGGTCAAATTTATCAACCATCGTTACGCCTTTAATTTTAATGAAAGCCCCCTTCTTAATTCCTCCGGTTACTTCCTCCAACTGATTGTTATACAAAAACATTTTCACCATGATCGTATCGGTAAAATCAGTAACTGCAAACATCAAGATTGTCTTCTCACCACGGATTTCCCGGGAATCCATACTAAGAATCTTCCCACGGATAGTAATCTCACCCATTTCATCAGCGATACTGTCGATGGGGATTGCTTCGTCATCAAAATCACGCCCATACAACACATCCGGATTGTCCGACTTGCGGACCTTCTGGCGATAGTCGATGGTTTTGCCAAAGTATTTTTTCTGGTTACTGCCAGCCTCTTTCTTTCCTTCCCCATTCTGACCCTTGTCAACCTTCGCAGCATCCCTACTCTTAACTGCATTATCCTTATCTTCTGCCGCCGCCACTTCTTCTGCCCTTTCCTTGTACTTCCCGGCAATTGCAGTTTTTTGACGCCGATGCTTCGCTTCCTCCTGAATCAGCAGTTCACTCTTTAACCGTGCCTTACTTTCACCCGCTTCATAATATTCAATTCCTACCTTAAAATCCATCCCGCACCGTTCACAAAAAATTTTTTCCAGAATACTAACCAGTTCCTCCGTCTTGTCCCTGGCAATCACCGAATCCGCCAATACCATATTCATCCTATCCGGCATCGGAAAAGTTATTCTGGCCGTAAAGAACAGATTATACACCAGCACACTATATTGTTTTAATTCCAGCAAAATACTCTCACGATAAACATCCAGAAAATTCTGCGGCGTATACTGCATCGACAAATTAAATTTCTCAAGAATCTTTACCGTAATCTCCTGCCGTGGAAAAAACTGCTCTCGAATAGCATCTTCAATCGCTATGATATACCGTTTATGAATCCACTGATCACTTTCTATATAAATGCGAAGAGCCGTCCTCTCATGATTGACGGCAACCTTTCTAACCTTAGTATCTTCTATAAATTCCCGGATCCCTTCATTAACGATCAAACCCGGGAATACATCAAAAAATTTCTTTTCCATATTATGACTTCCAATTCAACAATTCTTCCCGCAGGCAGGCAAGAAGCTCCGACTCTGGTACCTTCCTGATAATCTTACCCTTTTTGATCAGTAACCCTTCACCTTTCCCACCGGCAATACCAATATCCGCTTCCTTCGCTTCACCGGGCCCATTTACCACACACCCCATAACCGCAACCTTTAAATCCAGCGGAATATCCTGCACCATCGTCTCAACCTGATTTGCCAGTCCGATCAGATCAATTTCTGTTCTCCCACAGGTCGGGCAAGAAACCACATCAATCCCCCCGCTCCTTAAGCCCAATGTCTTCAAAATACATTTGGCCGACTTGATTTCCGCCAAAGGACTACCGGTCAGCGACACACGAATGGTATCCCCAATTCCCTGGGAAAGAATGATACCAAGTCCCACTGCCGACTTAATATTACCAGAGAACAAAGTACCAGCCTCCGTAATTCCCACATGCAAAGGAAATCTAGTTCTTGACGCAAGGATTTCATGAGCTTTAGCACACATCATTACATCCGAAGACTTAATACTGATAACCAAATTATCATATCCCATCTCCTGGATCAAATTAGTTTGCTTCAAAGCACTTTCCACCAAACCTGCAGCCGTTACCCCCTGATACTTCTCCACAATCTCTTGTTCCATGGACCCACTATTAACCCCCACCCGAATAGGAATTTTGCGTGCCTTAGCCTCATCTACTACCGCTTTAACCCGCTCATCACTGCCAATATTCCCGGGATTGATACGAATCTTATCTGCCCCATGCTCCATGGCCGCAATCGCCAGGCGGTGATCAAAGTGAATATCCGCCACCAGGGGAATCGTAATTTCCTCTTTGATCTTTTCAATTGCCTGAGCCGCTTCCATCGTCGGAACTGCACAACGGATAATCTCACATCCCGCCTTAGTCAATTCTTGGATCTGAGCAACAGTAGCATTTATGTCTTCTGTTTTAGTATTTGTCATCGACTGGATTAAAATGGTGTTACCCCCACCGATAAACCGGTTTCCGATCTGAACAATCTTTGTCTTCTCTCTATAAGAAAGCATTGATACCCTCTATCTTTCTATCCTTAGCATATTACTTCCGCATTTCCAGTAACTTACTCTTCAACTGCTCCTCCATATTACGAAGCTCAGTTTCAGCCGCCTGCCGTTTTACTCTGCCTTCATCCTGAATCTTCTTAACCTCATCCAATGTTGAAATCAGCGATTCATTCGTATGTTTCAATGTTTCCATATCAACAATACCTCGCTCAGATGCCTTAGCACTCTCAATGGTCGCCGTCTTTAATGTATCAGCATTGCGGCGAAGCAATTCATTGGTCATGTCAGTCACCTGCTTTTGTGCATTGGCTGCCTGAGTAGAATGTGCCACACCAAGGGCTATTACCATCTGACTTTTCCATAAAGGAATGGTGTTCACAAGAGTAGACTGGATCTTTTCCGCCATTACGGTATCACTGCCCTGCACTAGACGAATCTGTGGTGCTGTCTGGATGGAAATCATCCTTGTTAAGTCCAAATCGTGGACTTTCTTTTCAAATCGGGTGCATAGTGATTCCAAATCTTTTGCGGCCTGGGCATCTTCCGGTAAACCGCTTTTCTGGGCTTTGTCAACCAGCGCCGGTAATTCTTTTTCTTTTACTTCTTGTAATTTCTGCTTGCCGGCAAGGATGTACATGGATAACTCTTTAAAGTAAGTCAGATTTACCTGATACATTTTGTCCAGAATGGCAATGTCTTTCATCAGCTGCATTTGGTGGCCTTCCAGTACCTGGCAGATTTTAGCCACGTTTACTTCGGCTTTATCATATTTAGCTTTCATGGCGGTAATCTTATTGGATGTTTTTTTAAAGATGCCAAGGAAACCCTTTTCTTCTTCCTGAGTATCAAAGCTTTTTAGTTCGGTTACTACTGAGGAGAGCATGTCGCCGATTTCGCCCAGGTCTTTGGTTCGTACATTTTCAAGTGCTGCTTCTGAAAAGTCCGCCATCTTCTTCTGGGTTCCTGCCCCATATTGTAAGATGGCACCGGAATTGTACAGATCTATTTTTTGCGCAAAGTCATCTACCATTTTCCGCTCTTCATCTGTTAGGATCGAGTCATCCAGTTTAGGTGCCTCCACTACTGCTGCTTCAACTGGTGCCGGTGAATTTGCCTGATCCGGTATATCAAAACTAAGGGTTGGCTTAGTGGTAAAGTCTTTTAATTCTTGGCTCATGTTATCCTCTTTCTCAGGTTTGTCTTTATCCTGTTTTAATTTCAGTTACCAGCATACTTTTTATTCACTATCAGCCGATGCGGATACTTTGTCTTTTTTCATGATGAAGTCAGTTTCTGTCAGGCCTTCCTGGGCAAGCATCGTTTTCATTACGGAGATATCTGAGGAGATGTCCCAAGCCGTATCCTGGAAGAAACGATCCAGCAGCTTTTCAAATGCGCTGTTGATGGTATCCAGGGTATCTTCGATTTCCCGCTTGGTACTGGCAATATTTTCACCTGCTATTGGTTGATTATCCAGTTCCTGATAAGCATCTATCAGTTTGCTGGTGGTGGGAAGATAATAATTCATGAATTTGTGCAGTTCCGGAGCAATCTCAGGGCTGCGTTCTACCTGGCTGAAGATTCGTTTCATGATTTCTTCCAATCTGGTTAATTTACCGGAAATCTCTTCTCCCGGGATGGCTTCATTGCATTCATGTATATGCCGGATGTACGCATTGCCTTCCTCCAGAATCTTCCGACACTCTTCCGAAGCCTTGCTTTCCGACTTTTTACTGGCAATCGCCATATCTTCTTCACGTTTGCGTCTCAGTTCTTCCTGGGCTTTCTGATACTGGCCATAAGCGTCCTTGGTCACGATCAGACAGGTTTGCTGGTCATCAATATGACCATCCAGGAACATTCCATTTTGAATCATCATCTTTAAATCTTTTAAGACAAAGGCTTTGGACTTTCCTGTCTTAGATACCAATTCGCTGATTTCGCAGTAGCCTCTTTCACCAATCAGCTGGATGTAGCGACGAAAACGCTTTATTCGCTGCAAAATGCCTACACCTCTCATGCCCGCGCCAAAGCAGCCCAGTGCTAAGACTGCCATAATTGCAGTTGTCACTAAGAAACCTACTGCTGCCTGACCAAAGGAGAATATCCCGGCTAACAAAAAGCTGATGGTCAGTACTGCAAATAGCCCCATAAAAGAAAAACCAACGGAAGTCAGTACCGGTCCGGCAACACAGCCCGATGGTCTTCTTGCATAAATACCGTTGTCATATCCGGAAGGTCTGCGAGATACAACGTTATGACTTGCTGCATTTGACCTCACTACGGTTCTGGTATCCCTGCTGTGCTCATGTCTTCGTTCAGAATGTTGACGAGTCCGGTTCGTAGACTGGATCCCGGTACGTACACCGTCCAATGCTGAATTCACTGCATTGTTGATTGTTTTATTCAATTGATTGAAGTCTTGGCTGTCAATGGCAGACTGAACCGTATCGCGGATTTTTTCCCCTAGATCATACCATTCATTATTTTTCATATTTTCTACTCCACAGGTTGTTTTTTTCGTTCATATCTTACAAAACGGTATTCCAGATCAAAGTACGTCCGTTCTTCACTGATCGCTGTCTCTTCCCATTCGGGGAGTTCATCCAGGTTAGGAAAGTAAGTATCTGCCTCATAGGCAAATTCAATTTTCGTTACATGGGCGGTATCACAGTAGGGCAGCATTTCCCGATAGATACTTTCACCACCGATGACGTACACATTTTCACTGTCATAATTCTTTAACTGCTCCAATGCAGCGTCAATACTATGCACAATAACGGCATCTTTTACATGATAATTCTTGTCCCTGGTCAAGACAATATTGGTCCGGCTTTTAAGCGGCAGTCCGTTAGGAAAGCTTTCCAGCGTTTTACGCCCCATCACGACTACTTTTCCGGTTGTTTCTTCCCGAAAAAACTTCATATCTGAGGGAATGCTGACCAGCAGCTTATTCTCTTTACCAATTCCCCAGTTCTCATCCACTGCAACAATAATATTCATTGAAATATAGCCTCTCTTTCCTCCGACAATCAGATTGCAATTGGGATATCCTTAATCTGCGGTCCGGCCTGATAATTTTCCACAATCAGATCATCCACTGTAAATTCATAAAAATCTTTAACATCGGGATTTAGTTTTACCGTCGGCGCATCAAAAGTCGGCCTGGTGATCAGTTCCTTTATAAGCGGAATATGCCGGTCATAGATATGGGCATCAGCAATTACATGCACCAGCTCACCCACTTTCATATTACAAGACTGGGCAAACATGTGCATCAGCAATGCATACTGGCATACATTCCAGTTATTCGCTGCCAGTACATCCTGCGAACGCTGGTTCAAAATTGCATTCAACGTCAGCTGTTCACTGTCTTTTTCCTTGGTAACATTAAATGTCATAGAATAAGCACAAGGATACAAATTCATCTCATGCAAATCCTGATGTACATAAATATTCGTCATTATCCGGCGGCTGTAAGGATTATTCCGCAGATCATATAATACCCGATCCACCTGATCCATCATACCTTCTTTATATTCATGCTTTACCTGCATCTGATATCCATAGGCCTTACCAATAGACCCAGTCTCGTCTGCCCAGCTGTCCCAGATCTTACTGTTTAAATCGTGAATATTATTAGATTTCTTCTGCCATATCCATAAAGTCTCATCCAAAGCACTTTTTAATGCCGTCTTACGAAGGGTAATGGCGGGAAATTCCTTTGACAGATCATAACGGTTGACTACCCCAAAACGCTTGACAGTATAGGCAAAGCTGCCGTCCTCCCACTTGGGGCGCACTTTTTCGCCTTCCGTACTTAATCCATTATCTATAATATCCTGACACATATCAATGAATATTTTATCTGCTAAGCTCATAAGATTTCCTTTCTTCTGAAAGTTAGTCAAAAACTCCCTCCGGACTAAGTTTCACTTTATCATTTATCTATTATAATATATCATTTTCTTTAATTCAAGAAAAGAGATAAGTTTCCTCTCATCTCTTTAAAAAAATCCAGATAACACTGCCTTCCCCTGGCTTGCTTTTGATTTCAATTCTTCCGTTCAGCTTTTTTATTACACGGTGACAATATGTCATCCCCAGCCCATAATTTTCTCCGGTCTGTTTGGTTGTGAAAAATGGCTTCCGGATTTGCTTTAACTGTTCCGGATCCATGCCGCATCCATTATCTCTGACAGACAGCACCAGCTCTTTTGCAAGCACTTCCAGCGTAATAAAAATGTATCCGTCAGCTTCCGGCAGTGCCTCTACCGCATTTTTCAAAAGATTATCTACCACATTGCAGATATGATCTCTATCACTGATCACATGAATCCCTTTCGGAATTTTATGCCGGATCTTAATTCCCCTGATCAGTGCCATTGCTTCATAATCTGAAACGACTCTCATCACAAGCCTGCTTAAATCTACCGATTCATATTGAATAGTGATGTCCTGCAGCTGTGTTTTCGTTCTTTCCAGCATTGTCTGCAGCGTATCACAGGAACGATGGATAATATTTCCGTATTCTTTAGATTCACGGTCACTTAAACGTCCTTCTATTAATTGTGAACAGCTTTGTATCTTAGATATTTCCCCTTTGAATGCGTGAGCCATAAACAGCATACTGGAATTGGCAACCTGGATATGCGAATCAAGATCATTCCGTTCCAGATTAATCTTGATTCCGGCTGCTCCCTGCCATCCCAGAACGATCAGGAAGAGCACGGCAAAAAGCCATGTAACATACGGCTGCAAATATAAGTAAACATTGGTCAGCAGAAGCATTCGGCAGGTATAAAATATAAGAAGGGCATACAAAGAGATCAGGATCATCAGCAATCCCAGGAAACGTTCGCTCCAGATATAATATTCTTTCTTATTTTTCAGTGCCTTAAGATAACGGAAAATGCAGATCAGGACCGGTATGTAAAACCAGTGGTACATCGCCCACATCATAGAGCTTGTTTCCAGATTATGCTGGAAATCAAGGGGCGAAAATATCATATTGATGATGATATTCGGGATATTCATTACAATAAATATTTTTAATATTTTCATCCGAGACCGATCTTCCAGACAGCCTGCACAGGTCAGGAAAAAAACGCAAAAACAAATTGGTCCCTGTGTATAGGTAAAAATGGAAAGAAAAATATGGAAATATTTTAAAAAATGAAGAAGTATCGTATGCTCCGGATAATGGGTCAATACATACGGTATCATATGAACCCACAACAGATATGTCAGACTGCCGCCGGATAACGTAAGAATAGAGATTCCACACCAAAAATTAATCTTTCTGTCCGGCGCTGCCAGCATAATAAACACTGCTATAAATGCTATCACAAAAAATTCAACCACCACGTTCATTACTCCCCCTTACAAATATCCCAGTACGTCCAGATACCGCTCCTTAAGCTCTTCCCGCTGCCGTTTGCCCCGCTGATAAATCCCCAGTTTACGATAGATACTGTTAATCTGATTTTTCACCGTACTTTCCGATACTTGATTTCTCGCACTGATCTGTGATATCGTTGCCGCTTGCAGCAGTTGAACCAAAACAGCCCTCTCGGAATGTGTCAATACAGAAAGCTCCGACATTACTCTATACTTTCTATAATCCCGAAAAAATTCCTCGTAAGGATAATTACCCTCATATACATCCTCTATCGTAGCGCATAACTGATTCATCTGATTCTTGTACAAATAGCCTGAGATCCCCTTAATAAAAAGCTCGCTTTGCACCGGACGAACAGAGGTAAGCACAATAATCTTCGCATCTGATACTTGTTGAATCTTCTCTGCATATGTAACTCCTTCTATTCCATCTTTCAAACACAGATCCAGAAGCACGATATCTACATTATGTTTTTGGAGCAATGAAAGCATCTGGTCTTCCTCCTTTGTGCAGCCCACCAGCCTTAGCCGTTCACACATATCAATATACCCTGTGATAATACTGATCCAGTCACTTTCATCCTCCACTAATAAAATATCAATTTTCATCGCTCTCACTTCCCCCAAAAGTCTTTTTCATTGTTATTCTCCCTCCCACATTTCAACAATCATTTTAATCAATATTTTATCTTTATTTCACACTATAGTCAATGATATACGCAAACTGATTCCACTGCAAACGCATGTATCAGGTCCAAATAGCAGACGCAAAGCCAGTACATCCAGATACTTTACTCCAGGAAATCTTTAAGAGGTTTGCAAAAATAACCGGATATGCCTGGGAACCCTGGCATATCCGGTATGTTACTAAGCCTGTTGTCAATATGGTTGACCTTTTCCAAGATAAGGTATTCAACCACATTGAGCAGCATCTAATTTTCTACTTGTCCGGCTGTTAATTTTTTCTTTTACTACCTGGCGTATCATGTCTAAATCTTTTTGTTCTAACATTTTAGCCCTTCGATTATTTTTTGTTAATCCTTGCCTTCCTTAACTATACTCATTATACCGCATTCCCCATTTCCTGTCTGCTGTGTTCTGCAAGAATTTATTTTCTTAAATCATTTCTGATAAGACGTTTTATCTTTGTTACAGCAAGTCTGCTGGTTCTATGACGGTAGACCGTGGAACGGTTCAGCTTTAACAGTTCTGCGATTTCCGTATCGTTCATATCCCGACACGAAAGGGCTGTCAGTTGCATTGCTGGCAAAAAAACTTTAAAAATTTTTTCACCACCCGTACCAAAAATGGATTTTTGGCAAAGCAAGCAGTAACAAAACAGAAAAATTTCTTTTAAGAACGCAAAAACGTCCGGCTGGATTACAAAATCCAATCGGACGTTCTCAAAAATGGCATGATAATATTTAAGTCTGTTTCCAGCGTTTGGAAAAAAGATTGATTGATATGTTATTACTCTGTTTTCTGCTTATTAAAGCAAACCGCAATCAGCATACGGCGGCTTGTTGTGCAAGCTGGATAGATGATAAATACGGAACATGGTAACGCCTCCTAGCGCCGCCGTGGTCCGTAAAATGAGCGTACTTATTACGCTCTCCATAAAAATGGAAAACGACGGCTTTTATTAAACCGTCGCTTAGTATTTTTCTTACCATTGGGCACAGTTCACTACCCGATGGAACAACGGTTTTTTTGTAATCGTTCCAACGGCGAGTGTGCCGTTTTCCAACTTATTCCAAAGTGATTAGAAGCATAAAAA
>Ga0153922_1000539_pt1 | contig 15167 bp, 15 predicted proteins | sample TSNJ006MetaG_FD_104723 | JGI IMG/M metagenome (GOLD analysis project Ga0153922, IMG submission 104723) | Attine ant fungus gardens microbial communities from New Jersey, USA - TSNJ006 MetaG | ecosystem: Host-associated > Fungi > Mycelium > Unclassified | place: USA: New Jersey, Brendon T. Byrne...
TACTGATTTCTGTTTTCGGATGTGCCTTGAACAGGATATGAACATGGTCTTTATCATGGTTCCATTCCTGCAGGCTAATTTTATAATCCGGAGCAATGTATTCAAATATACTCTTAGCCCGGTCGGAAATGATATCATCAAACACCTGTCGGCGATATTTGACAACCATGACGAGATGATAATTCAGCAAGAATACTGAATGTGCATTACTATCTAATTTCACAGAAAACACCACCCTTTTATCTTTAATCGACTGATTATATTATACCACAAATCTACAGTGAACACAAGTTCTTTTTTCACTGAATAATTTCGGGATAATTTCGGTTTTATTATTTTCCCAGGCGGCCGGAAACGGCCAATTCATACGTAGTGATAATGAATCAATATTGGCAGATATGCCAGATGTGGCAATTCATCCCGCCACTTCAGAAGTCGGGGAATTCTTGCCACAATATGTTAAATTATGAATTTTCCACAACGGCGAACACCAGTCAATATTTTTGTGCTTATATCCGTAAAAATACTGATGTTTCTCTACCTTGTTTTTTATAGAGCAATATGATAACATGAAATCACATTTTATGAGGGAGAAGTTAGTAGAGCAGAGAGGACAAAAGAAAATGAGTAATTGGGAATTCATGCAGGCAGCGGCCAAACAATTAGTATCTACGCCAGAAAATGTAAAAGAACGTGTGATAGATGCAGCTACAACAAGTTTTATAGACTATCAGTATCCATCTGAAGAAAATCTACGTCCTAAATTATTATATAATGACACTCGCAGAGGTAATACTGTTCTTGCCAATCTTGAAAATGAATTAGTCAATTGTCAAGGATTTTGGTTTTCAGTAGCGTTTATAACAAAGAGTGGCTTGATTGTACTTAAGGATGCGTTGAGAGAATTAGAACTTAGAGGTATCAAAGGGAAAATTTTAACTACAGATTATTTGCAATTTAATGATCCGGCAGCATTAAGAGAGCTCTTGTGGTTTGAAAATTTGGAAGTAAAAATATTTACAGAAGAGCAGTTTCACACAAAAGGCTATATGTTTTGGGATAGTGAAAAATATACTTTTGTTGTTGGCAGCTCCAATTTAACACAAACAGCTTTAAAGGCAAATAAAGAATGGAATCTCAAAGTAACTTCGTTAAATCAGGGCGAGCTTATATATGAGACGAACCATGAATTTGAACTTATGTGGAGTCAGGCACAGATTTTAAATGAAGGCTGGATTAGAGAGTATGAAGTTTCTTATAAAGAAAGTAAAAAAATCGAGAGAGGAATAAAATATCCAGAATAAAAACCTATACACTGAAGCCTAATAAGATGCAAGAAGAGGCAATGAAAGCATTAGGGAAGTTAAGAGATGAGGATAAAGATAAGGCTCTTTTGATATCTGCAACAGGAACAGGTAAAACATATCTGAGTGCATTTGATGTAAGAAATATAAATCCAAAGAAATTATTATTTCTTGTTCACAGAGAACAAATACTTATTCAAGCTGAAGAAAGTTTTAAAGATGTATTGGGAGACAATATAAAAACCGGTTTTCTTTCGGGAAGTCAAAAACAATTTGATGCTGATTATCTTTTTTCAACTACAAATATGATGTCTAAAGAAAGTATTTATCAGCAATTTCCGAAAGACTATTTTGAGTACATAATTATTGATGAAACACATAGAGCAGGAGCAAACAGTTATTGCCAAATTCTAAATTATTTTAAACCTAAATTCTTATTAGGCATGACTGCTACCCCTGAGCGGACAGATGGAATTGACATTTATAAGTTGTTTGATCACAATATTGCATACGAAATTAGGTTACAACAGGCGTTAGAAGAGAACATGCTTTGTCCCTTTCACTATTTTGGGATATCTGAATTAACGGTTAATGGTAAAGTGATTGATGATATGACAGAATTTAAATATTTGGTTTCACAGACCCGGGTTGATAAAATTATTGAGACGGCAGAATTTTATGGTTATAGCGGCAATCGGGTCAGAGGCCTTGTTTTTTGCAGTCGAACGGAAGAAGCCAAGACACTATCTGAGTTATTCAACAGACGAGGCTATCAAACTGCGGCATTAGTTGGAACGGATAGCCAAAAGATACGAGAAGAGGTAATTGAACGTTTAGAACAAAATAATCGTATTGATGGGTTAGACTATATATTTACTGTGGACATTATGAATGAAGGTGTAGACATACCCTGTGTAAACCAAATCATTATGCTACGACCAACTCAATCTGCTATAATTTTTATTCAGCAACTAGGTCGTGGCCTTCGGAAGCATAAAGATAAAGACTATGTTGTTGTGATTGATTTTATCGGGAACTATCAAAAGAATTTTTTGATCCCAATTGCGCTATCCGGAGATCGTTCCTATAATAAAGATACGATCCGAAGATATGTGGCAGAAGGAAATCGTATCATTCCAGGATGCTCCACAGTGCGTTTTGACGAAATGTCGAAAAGAAAAATTTATGATGCTATTGATAGTGCGCGGCTTAATGAAATGAAACTTATAAAAGATGAATATAATAATCTGAAATATATACTTGGGCGGATACCTAATATTGATGATTTTGATAAATTTGGCTCAATAGATATTATAAAGATATTTGATAAAATGGGTTCTTATTATCGCTTTTTAGTGAAATACGATGGTGAAGATTATACCGTACGACTATCTTCGCTGGAAGATGAGATTATTATGTTTTTGTCGCAGAAAATAGCAAAAGGTAAACGAATTCATGAGTTGGAAATGATAAAAAGACTACTTTATTATCATACTGATATTATGAACGTTTTAAGAAATACTTTAGATCAGGAATATGGAATCAAATTATCAATGGCTGAGAAAAAGTCGGTTATTAATAATCTGACTAATTCTTTTTCGAAAGTAAGTGAACAAGAGAAATATTCTAACTGCATATTCATTAAACAAAAAAGTGGAAACTACAGTATTAGTGGGACATTTGCAAAAGCTTTACAAAATCCTGATTTTTATAAAATGGTAGAAGATCTGGTTGATTTTGGAATAGTTCGATATCGAAAATACTATGCCAATAGGTACAAAGATACAAATTTTGAACTATATCAAAAATACACTTATGAAGATGTATGCAGATTACTAAATTGGGAAAAGAATATGAATGCACAGAATATAGGGGGTTATTTCTACGAAAAAACAACAAAGACTATGCCGGTATTTATTAATTATGTAAAGGAAGAAGGAAGCATTGCTTATGAAGATAGATTTATTTCACCATCTCAGTTGATTGCTTTATCCAAACGTCCAAGAAAAATCGAATCCAAAGATGCAGAACATATTTACAAAGCTAAAGAAGAGGGAAATCGGATATTTTTATTTGTACGAAAGCTGAAAGATGATAAAGAAGCTAAGGAATTTTATTTTTTGGGAGAAATGAATGCAGTTGGAAAGCCAAATCCTATCATTATGAAAGATACTAGCGACGATGCTTTTGAAATTAATTATCGCCTGCACACACCGGTGCGTGAAGATATTTATGAGTACTTAACAAACTGACAAGAAGAAACTCATCTGTATTTTGGATGAGTTTCTTCTTAAATTATTTCTTTGACTAATTCAATGATATCTAAATCGGCAGGAAGCCAGCCTAGTTTGTCAATCGTTTCTTTTGTTACCCATTGGGAGTCATTATGTTCTTTGAGGTGCAGCGTACCCTTGCCAAGAGTACATAAAAAGCAGTGCATCGTAAGATGAAACTGTGGATAATCATATTCTATTGTTGTGAGGAACTGATCTATAATAATCTGGACATCTAATTCTTCCATAATTTCTCTGCGAAGAGCCCCTTCCCATGATTCGCCAGCTTCTACTTTTCCGCCGGGAAATTCCCACATGTTCTCAAAATCTCCATAGCCTCTGCGAGTAGCAAATACTTTGTTGTTATTTTTGATGACTGCAGCAACAACTTCAATCGTTTTCATGTTTATGTCTCCTATATTTAATATTTGTCTAGCTAATTATATCTCAATGGAAGCAAGAGAACAAGTAAACATTTTTTCGAAAAGATATTCCAAATGCAGAATATAATTTTATCAGTTCCAGTTGGATACAAACAATGATATAATATATATTGAAAAAAGAGACTGCCCTAATATCAAATTAAAAAGCAGTTAGAGGAGGAATGAACATAAGTGTATAAAGTTGCAATGATATATATGATATTGATTAATTTTTTTGAGTTGTATCTAATGTATGCAGATAAGCAAAAAGCCAAAAAAGGATTATGGAGAATCCCGGAAAAAACATTATTTTTGATAAGTATTTTAGGTGGAAGTTTAGGCGGTATTCTAGGTATGTATATATTCCGTCACAAAACAAAACATTGGAAGTTTGTAATAGGAATGCCATTGATACTAATCTTGCAAGTTACTTGCTTCCTTTTTGGAGCTTAAAGGCAGGAATATTGACCTAATTTTATAGAGGGCTTGTTTTTTCCGTGGAAATCGCTGCCACGTGTAACGCTTATACCCTTTTCCAGAGCTTTGTGATAAAACCATCTCGTTGTTGCTGCATCGTGATAACTACTAAAGGCTTCTAAACCGTCAAGGCCAAGCGGGATAAGCCGATCCAACATTTCATACCTATCTTTCAAATTGACTCCCGGATGTGCTAAAATAGCTGTTCCGTTATTGTCGTGAATGATATTAATAACTTCTTTCATATCAGGAAATTTAATCTCTGCATAACAAGGCTTTCCCTGTGAGCAATAATCCCAATAGAAATTCACATAAGGGTTATCACTCCTTGTACCGCCATCGCGATATGGTTTAAGAATATCACTTGTGATATATTCACTTTTACCCAACAGGACTTCTGCAAACACATCACCAGTCCAATACTCGCTCCAATAGGTATTGGCGGTAATTTCAATTAAATCTTTTTCCGTTACGGAGAATCCCAATTTATTGATCAGGTTCAACCGTTCTTTGGATGCGCTTACGCATTGTTTTCTTACGTTTTCCTCAATCGCATGAAAATCTGCGTTTTTATGATTCACTGCATAACCAAGTACGTGAAAATTAACATCTTCGTAGCAGCAATCAATTTCGATAGCCGGATAGCAGCGTATATGCAACCGTTCAGCCTTTTTAATGGCTTCTTCAACGCCGGCGACAGTATTATGATCAGCAATCGCCATTAACCTAATTCCCATATCTGAACACATCTGAACCAATGCGCCCGGTGAATAATCACCATCTTCGCTATAACAGGAATGAATATGTAAATCCATTGTACCCATTTATTGCCCCTCCTTCACATTTGTTTTTTTGTATAGTTGAATCACCATCAATATCTTCACTAGCTGCAATATAATAATATCGTCTTTTTATACTTGAAACAATCAAGATATTGCCGTATAATATAATAAAAACGACAAAAGGAGGTCACTGGTATGGCTGTTAAATCGTGTTCGCTCCGAATAGACGTGCGGCAACATGAAATTGACAATCGTGGTACACCAATGTTTCCATGTGCGGGCTATACTGTTTCGGTAGGCGACCATATCACAGAATGTATACCGTGGCATTGGCACGAAGAAGTTGAAGTCGTGGTTGTTACAAGTGGCGTTCTTAAAGTAGATGTTCTTAACCATTCTATTATATTGACAGCGGGAGAGGCTGCATTTATAAATTCTAATGTCCTGCATACCGCTGTAAACGCTGACCATAGTGTTTGCGAGATTAAATCATTTGTCTTTGACCCAAAACTCGTTTTTGGTTCTTTAGAAAGTGCCATAGAACAAAAGTATGTACGCCCTTTGGTCAACTGTCCTCAACTTTGTGTTATTCATTTCCAAAATAATCTTCAATGGCACAAAGAGATTATTAAATGTATCGAAGAAGCATTTATTCACTATCAGAAAGAAACCTTTGGATATGAGCTTCTCGTCAGAGATTATCTTTCAAAACTGTGGTTTTTGATTGCATCTAATCAACAAGAGGAACTTGAACAACATCAAAATTCTAAAAATACAGAAACTATAAGAGTGAAAGAAATGCTAGGTTATATACATACTCATTACATAGAGCCAATTAGCTTAAAAGGTATATCTAATTCAGCGGCAGTCAGCAGCCGTGAATGTCTGCGTTGCTTTAACAAAGCATTGGGGACAACTCCCATGAAATATTTGCTCAATTATCGAATATCGGTGGCTGCCGGATTGCTTACAAACTCTGATTTGAATATTACCGAAATATGCAAATTATCCGGTTTTGAGTCTCCTAGCTACTTTTCGCTCAAATTTAAGGCACTTACGGATATGACGCCAAGGGAGTATCGGCAACGAGGAAAAAGGGTCAAATATGGAATATATTCTTAATCGTTCAAAACGCAAAACGGTGGCCATACATATAACGCGGGAGGGAACGTTGGAGGTGCGAGCCCCCTTTTGTGTCCCTAAAGCAGATATTGATAGCTTTGTTGACGAGAAGAAAGAATGGATCAGCAAACATTTAACAATAAAACAACAACAAAATCTTAAAAAGGCCGGGTTTTCAATCGCTTATGGCGATTTAATATTTCTTCAAGGCAAGGCATATCCTGTCAGGGCTCTGGAGGGCAATCGTGCCGGGTTTGACGGCATATGTTTTTATATGCCTCCAGACTTAAATGCCGAAGAGATCAAAAATACACTTATACAAATTTACAAAAAGCTTGGCCATAAGATATTACTTCAAAAGAGCGCCTATTTCGCAAAATATATGGGTGTCAGCCCCTCTGCCATAAAGATAAGTAATGCCAAAACCCATTGGGGTTCCTGTTCCGGCAGAAATAATGTTAACTTCTCTTGGAGACTTATGATGGCCGATGACAAAGCCATTGATTATGTGGTCGTCCATGAACTGGCACACATCAAAGAGCATAATCATTCACTGCGGTTTTGGCGGATTGTTGAGGCCATATTACCTGATTATAAAGAAAGGCAAAAAGCCTTAATAAGATTACAAGATCGGCTCAATGGGGAAGATTGGTGACAAAGTAGAATATGGAGCCATTGCAAATCAAGGGTAAAAGATGTATAATGAACAAACATTGAATTTTACAAATGATTACCCCTCTGTAACTATCAGCTTACTTCTATCATAAGTTATCCAAACTTTCACCTTTTGTTTATCATTTGCTGTTGACATACAATCGATTTTATCACATACACTTAAAGGAGGTATTCATGAATCAGAAATTAAGAGAAAAGACCCGGGAAGCATTTTCCTCCGTAATTCCAATCACACTTATTGTCTTTTTGTTAAGCATAACCATCGTTCCGCTGCAGACAAATATTATTATGATGTTTTTATTTGGCTCGGTTTTTTTGATTATTGGCATGGGATTTTTTTCACTGGGTGCCGACATGGCCATGATGCCTATGGGGGAAAATATTGGTGTCTCACTGACAAAGTCTAAAAAACTATGGCTAATTGTTGCCGTATATTTCATCATGGGTCTTATTATTACCATTGCGGAACCAGATTTACAGGTTCTTGCCAATCAGGTTCCCTCTATTCCCAACATGGTTCTCATCATTACCGTGGCTTGTGGTGTCGGTATATTTTTAGTTATTGCAGTTCTTAGAATCCTGTTTAAAATCAAATTAGCCCATCTATTGATTGGATTTTATATTTTGATATTTGCTATTGCCGCCGTTGCTCCTGAAAATTTCATTCCGGTTGCATTTGACTCCGGTGGGGTTACTACAGGACCCATTACAGTTCCTTTTATTATGGCAATTGGTGTCGGTCTGGCCTCTATCCGCGGCGATAAGGATTCCCAGGATGATAGTTTCGGGCTGGTTGCCTTATGCAGCATTGGACCTATTTTAGCCGTACTTATTCTTGGCATATGTTATAATCCCCAGGATGCTACTTATACGCATGTCTATATTGAAAATATTGAAACGATGCAGGATGTCGTCCATGCGTTTATGGTTGAATTACCTGAATATTTAAAAGAAGTCGGGTTAGCAGTAGCTCCTATTATTTTGTTTTTCATTATCTATCAAATAATTTCTCGCCGCTTTCGTAAAAAGAGCCTTGTTAAAATGTGCATTGGTTTTCTTTACACCCTCATCGGTTTAGTTCTTTTTTTAACCGGTGTTAATGTAGGCTTTATCCCGGTAGGACATTTATTAGGATCTGAACTTGCGGCTACATCTCATCCCTGGATACTAATTCCCATTGGCATAGTCATTGGATATTATATTGTTGCTGCTGAACCGGCGGTTCACGTCCTTAACAAACAGGTGGCCGAAGTGACGGGTGGGGCTATTTCTCAGAAAGCCATGGGGTACAGCTTATCCATTGGCGTTGCCGCTTCTCTTGCCTTGTCAATGATTAGGATTTTAACCGGAATATCCATTTTCTGGTTTCTGATCCCCGGTTATTTATTGGCATTAGGATTGACCTTTGTCGTCCCTAAAATATTTACCGGTATTGCTTTCGACAGTGGTGGTGTTGCCAGCGGTCCGATGACCTCCACCTTCTTACTTCCCTTTGCTATGGGTGCCTGCGAAAGTCTTGGCGGCAATGTTCTCACCGATGCTTTCGGAGTCATTGCCATGGTTGCTATGACACCTTTGATTACTATTCAAATCATGGGCTTGATTTATAAGTATAAAATGAAAGCAGCTTCGGCAATAAAAAGCATTGACACTGACAATGAAGATGATATTATAGAGTATAGTGATGATTTAGAATACGAGGAGGACATCCCCAATGAATGATTATTTAAAAAAGGCGATGATTAGAATTGTTGTAACAATAGTCGATCGGGGCAAGGGAGATAAGGTTACACGGATATACAATGAAGAGCATATTCATTTTCATTTTATTTGTTACGGAGAGGGTACTGCCTCATCAGAAGTTCTCGATGTATTGGGGCTTGGAGAAACTGACAAGGATGTTATATTAAGCATGGTTCCCGCCTGCAGAGTGGCTGATCTGCTATCTAAAATCACAGAAAAGATGTACCTGCAAAGAGCCGGCAGAGGCATTATCTTTACGCTGCCCGTCTCAGGAATCGGCAGTATTATCTCAAGGGTAGTCAATAAGGAGGTTCGAGAAGAATTGGAAGAACAGTTAAAAGAAGAAATAGACAAAATCAAAAGCAATATTAAGCACTGTTTAATCATAGCAATTGTCAATCATGGTCATACCGATACGGTCATGGAGGCCGCTAAAAGTGCCGGAGCTACAGGAGGAACCATTCTTCATGCCCGCGGAGCCGGCTATGAAGAAGCCTCAAGTTTCCTTGGTATAAGTATTCAATCCGAGAAAGAAATCGCCTTAATCCTTACTGCCAAAGAGAATCGAACACAGATATTAGATGCCGTCAATAAAGCAGCAGGGGCTAAGACCGAAGCCAGAGGTATTATTTTTTCAATCCCGGTTGAACAAATAGCCGGTGTCAGTTAAAATAATTTAAAAATGTTTTGACAAGCGAATTTATTTCTGCTATATTAATAGCAATATACAATTAGATAGATAAATGCAGTGACAAGGAGGAGTACATACTCACCGATATTACAGAGAGAAGATGGCCGGTGCGAATCTTCATAAAGGAAGTATGGAAGTAGCCTTTGAGCAGTGAACCGAACAGATATAATTCTTAGTAGGCTTCAACGGAGCTTTCCGCCGTTACCATGGAAAACAGTATCGATAGATTCCGTACTGATGATATGTCAGTACCCTCTTTCTATTCCGTACTGGCAGAGTGCAGGAACTTAAAGTCCTGAATTTAGGTGGTACCACGGATTAATCATTCGCCCTAAGCTAATCATTAGCTTAGGGCTTTTTTACTGCGCTCATTCTGGACGCAGTTTAATATATATATCATTTATCAAATTTAGGAGGAGATTATCATGCAAATCAAAGGTACTGAATTATTTGTAAAAGCACTAAAATGTGAGGGTGTTGACACGCTTTTTGGGTATCCGGGAAGTTATGACATGGATATTCTGGATGCCCTCTATCTGCAAAATGATATTGAGGTTATTCTTCCACGTCATGAACAGGGACTTATTCATGCAGCCGACGGATATGCCCGTTCCACAGGTAAAACAGGTGTCTGTCTTGTAACCAGCGGTCCGGGAGCCACCAATCTAATTACCGGCATAGCGACCGCCAACTATGACAGTGTCCCTCTTGTATGTTTCACCGGACAGGTTACAACCCATCTGATCGGCAATGATGCTTTTCAGGAGGTTGACATCGTGGGAATCACGCGAAGTATTTGTAAATACAGTGTGACTGTCAGAGACAGGAAGGATTTAGGCAGGATTATTAAAGAAGCTTTTTATATTGCTTCTTCCGGTCGACCCGGTCCGGTAGTCATTGACCTCCCAAAGGATATTATGCTGGCTGTGGGTGATGATATTTATCCTGATGAAGTATTTATCCGTGGATATAAACCAAATACCGGGGTCCACATCGGACAATTAAAAAAAGTTGTTGATATTTTAAAAACATCAGAGAGGCCCTTGTTCTTAATCGGCGGCGGCGTTCCCATATCATGTGCTAACGGTTCATTAACTAAACTGGTCAATCATACGAATATTCCGGTAGTTACAACGATTATGGGAAAAGGAGCTATTGATACAAATCATCCGCTTTATATCGGGAATTTGGGAATGCACGGAAGCTATAGTGCGAACAAGGCGGTTAGTAATTGCGATGTACTTATTTCAATTGGTACTCGTTTCAATGACCGGATTACCGGAAAAATCAATACATTTGCAACTTATGCTAAAATTGTACACATTGATATTGACCCTGCCTCTATTTCTAAAAATATAAAGGTCGATATCCCTGTTGTTGCCGATGCAAAAGCGGCTATCAAAGCACTATTGGAAATCACTGATCATTATCAACGGCCGGATTGGATAAGCGAAATTAAAAGCTGGAAAAAGAGCATCCATTGGAACATTCCGAGGCAACCGGATTAACACCACAAAAAATAATACAGCAGATAAATTCATTATTTGCTGAGGCCATCATCGTTACCGATGTGGGACAACATCAAATGTGGTCGGCTCAGTATATTCACATGAGTGATCAGAAAAAATGGCTGATCTCCGGGGGGCTTGGTACAATGGGTTACGGATTCCCGGCAGCTATCGGTGCACAGTTAGGAAATAAAGACCGGCAGGTTATCTGCATATCCGGCGATGGTGGTATTCAGATGAATATCCAGGAAATGGCGACAGCAGTTGCCTACGAGCTGCCCATTATTATCTGTATTTTTAATAACAGCTATCTTGGTATGGTTCGCCAGTGGCAGCAATTGTTTTATGATAAACGGTATGCTAGCACATGTATCAGAAAAAGGAAGAGCTGTCAGCTTCAATGCAAAGGACCTAATCCTAATTGCCCTGAATATTCTCCCGACTTCATTAAGCTTGCCGAAAGCTATGGCGCCGCAGGCATTAGAGTTAGGCGAAGTGAGGATATTAAAGCCGCCTTTGATCAGGCGAAGGAAAATAAAAAGGCACCTACAATAATTGAATTTATCATAGATAGCGAAGAATTAGTCCTGCCAATGGTTAAAGGCGGACAGTCACTTGAAGATATGATTTTAGAATGTTAGAACAAGGAGGCAGACATGAAAAAACGTTGGATTTCATTATATGTAGAAAATCAGATTGGCGTATTAGCCAAAATATCCGGTTTATTTTCCAGTAAATCTTATAATCTGGAAAGCTTAACAGTCGGTCCTACCGGAGATGAAACCATCTCCAGAATTACCATCGGGCTCTTAAGTGATGACGCAACATTTGAACAGATCAAAAAACAGCTGAACAGATGCGTTGAAGTTATCACGGTTATGGATTTTACGAATACATCCATCCTTATCAAGGAGCTGATGTTTATTAAAATTAAAAACTGTATGTCGGAACAAAAAAACCAAATATTCCAGATTGCCCAGACCTATAAAGTATCTGTCAGGGATTACGGTAAAAACAGTCTGACCCTGGAATGTGTTTTGCCGGAAAAGGAAAATAACCGGCTAATTAAACTTTTGCAAGCACTATTTGGCGAGTGCGAAATTGTCCGGGGTGGCAGCGTAGCTATTGAGACGAATTCTTTCCAATAAGCGAGGACATACTACTGTCATAAAGGAGTGACAATTATGAAGAATAAAAAAGAAACCAAACCCTCAATCTCACAGCTTAATAAAGAAATTGATGATGCAATGGACATAACCAACTCAGCTTCTACGACAGACTGTACCGGATTAATCCAGAATCCCCCTGTTACAACTGATGAAGCGGAAAATTATAACGACGTTTACAATTTTACACCCGTCAAATCGATAGTTCCGGAAGATGATAATCCGGAATAAAGCAAGAAAATAAAAAGACGGCCAGAAGGCAGTCCTTAATAAAACAGTATTTAGTTCCGTGTGGCGTAGCGTAAAAGCTACGCCATTCTTTCGTCTGTTGATGTGTTCAGTTCCGGCAGGATACCCAACAGGTCATAGCTGATGTGAATATTCTGCCTGCGTTTTCCATCCGATTTATCCGGTGTGTCCACAAAGACCTTGCTAACCAAATCATTCAAGATAGTTGGGGTCAGTTCCGCTAAGTCTGTGTACTTCTTGCACTTGCGGATAAACTGCTCTACATCTTCGGCGTGCTGTTCCTGTTCGTCCAACTCTGCTTGCCATTGTTCCAACTTGCTTTCTAAGTCGGCTTGTTCCGCTTCATAATCGGAGGACAATTCCTCAAAACGTATATCATTAAGTTTTCCGTTTACATTGTCCTCCGATAACTTTTGTCAAAAAAATAAGGCCAGAGCGTAAATTGCCCTGGCCTCAATGTATGCTATAAACCCATTATTTCCTTTTTCTTTGCATTGAACTCATCTTCCGAAAGAATCCCGGCATCCAACAATTCCTTCAGCTTTTTTAGAGTTTCAATCTGCTGTTCAATCGACATGGCGGCTTTGGATTCGGCAGGAGCGGCGGTTTGCGGGTTCATACCTTGCACCAAACCCATTCCTAATACCATGCCTGGCATATTGCCAAGGCCGTGGTCTTGAACACCCTGTGCAATTTTTTGTTGCGCGGAAATGTTTGAAGATTGTTGCGAAACATTATCATACACTTTCCAGTCCATCTGCTTAGATGAATACTGTTTTACCAGTTCTTTTGATTCAGGTGAGAACTCTATGTTTTCGATACCTACTTGCACGACTTCAAAACCGAATCGCTCTTTCCACGCCCCGGCGTTAGAGTTTTCACCGGAGATTATGGCGGCAATTTCGTTTGCTTGCGAAGGCAACTGAGAAATACGGTATGTTGTTGACAATGAGTTTAAGGCAACGGCAAAGGACTGGATAAACTCTGATAGAATCTGTGAACGGGCTTTTGGGTCATCAAACGTGTAATTGTTGATGTTTGCCGGTACATAGCTTCTAATAAACTTCTCAGCATCAATTATTTTTAAAGAAAAGGCTCCAAACGCCGTGATTTCCAAATCCGTGCCGTAAAACAAATCGTGGTACATCAATGGGCCGCGTGTTCCAAAACGAATGCCCCGAATTTCGCGTAAATTAACGAAAGCAACTTGTTTTTGCTCTGCGGTTTGGCCGCCGAAACCAACCCTGTCTTTTGCCTGCTGTAAGATTGATTTACCAAAATCGTCACCGTTGAAAATAGTGCTTTGACCGCTTTGATATTCATAGCCACCCGCTTCTGTGATGATTTCTTCTATACCAGATTGGCTAAAAATAAATGCGGCCGTGTTTTCTGGGACGAAAATCTTAGACCCATTGGAAATTACGCCATTAGTTGCATTGTTGTATGTACCGCGCCCGCTATTCGGTTGTTGTAACACCCCCGGCGAAACTACTGTATGTTCGTCGAAATGCCCAGCGGTAATAATATCTTTCCACTGGTCGGCAAAGGCTCCGCTAATTGCTCCTGTAAAAGCACGAATAATGCCCATTTCTCCCTACCTCCCTAAACTATAATTGTTGGTCGGCATCGCAATACGAGCAACGAACAATTTGACCTTTTTTACCTGAAACCATGGCTCCGCAAGAACTACATTTTTTTGCAGTCTTTTCAATTGATTCTATTGATGATTTCTTTGACTTGAAACCCAATGCACCTTTGAAAGCATCGACGGTACCTCCTAACGCATCTGCAATCATCTCGGTGCCCGGAATCGCCGTTTTTGCAGAAACATTAATTTCTACATCCTCACCAGTTACTAATTGGTTAACTGCACTGACCCATTTAATCGCTTCTTTTTCTGCTTTCTTGTCACTAAAAAGTGTATCACTATTCCAGAATCTAAATAATTCTTGCCCGTTCATAAAGTAAATATCAATGTTACCGTTTTTTCCTAAGAGTGCTTGTTTAATCTGGTTAATTGGATATTGCTGAGTTATGTAAGCCTTCTTAAATGCACCCTTGGTCGTGATGTGAATAAGGTTTAAGTTTGTTAAAACTAACTCACCACTCACATTGCCACGGTAAACTTGCTCGCTTTTCATAATAATTGTTTCATTAGGCAACAGTTGATATTCAGTTTTAGCCATCGTGAACTCCCTTCTACTGTTAAATCAAAATTTAGGGTGCCGTACATTGTTTTTTCGTCCATAATCTCTAAACAGTAGAGATTACACATCACGGTCGATTATACCACAGAATAACTTCCTCTACAATAGGATATATTGTATTTGGGAGGTTTCTCTATGGAGATTGAGTTGATAGTTTCCTTGCGGATTCGGAAAGTATGGTTTTTTCAAGGAAGATTTTGAATTGCTCGTCCGTGAAGGAGATGGTGTCGGGCAACATACATTCCAAATGCCCCGCCCGTTTGCAGAGGCGGCGCGTCCTGTCCTTGCGCTCCTGCTCTTTTTGCTGCTGTATCAATCTTTTTCTCTGATTTTCAAGCTGCGTAATCTGCTCTTGAATATCCGCTATTTTTTCGGTTTTGCTCTTTGCCATAATGAAATATCTCCTTTACAATTATTTTTAGGCGCAAGAAAGTGCCTGCGGCACCTCAACTCCCCTAGCCCCTCATTCATGAGGGGAATTAGGGGATTCCCTTTTACTTCTTTTTCCTGCATAATAGTCTTATGAATATCTTACAAAAGATTTTCAA
>Ga0153922_1000540_pt1 | contig 15156 bp, 22 predicted proteins | sample TSNJ006MetaG_FD_104723 | JGI IMG/M metagenome (GOLD analysis project Ga0153922, IMG submission 104723) | Attine ant fungus gardens microbial communities from New Jersey, USA - TSNJ006 MetaG | ecosystem: Host-associated > Fungi > Mycelium > Unclassified | place: USA: New Jersey, Brendon T. Byrne...
CACCTCAGTTCTACACTTCCAGGGACTGGAGCAAATCGTTCTTATTTTACTTCGGATCTTCTATCTACTGATTGTATCTAGTCCCTATTTGTGTACTAAATATATTAGTCCCACACTTTCAGGGACTGAGTTGTTGTTTGACAGGTCTCACTGCGTTCTAATTTTGTTGCTCTAAAACAGTGAATTGAATGAAATGTACGATACTCAGTCATCCAGTGGATGACTTCCCGTAGGCAGTCTAGGGAAATCTGTGTTGCATAGATTTACCTAGATTGCTCCATGCCGAGATGCCGAGCATGAATTTCAAATTAGGGGGGTCTCCCAGACTTCCCTAGATACGGTAATCTGGACAGGGGTCCAGACCCCTTGCCAGACTTCCCTGGACTCCCCTAGATATTTTCTAGCCTTTTATGAATAGTCGGATCGAATTTACATACCATATACAGAATTTCTCCTGATGGCATCTATAGAATGAAAACGGATATAGGCTTACAATTTCTTTTGCTGACGAGTTACGAGTTTCTCCTCTATCAACCAAGAAACGCAGGTCAAAGACAGTGGAAGTCTCATTTTTCGGCATTGCCATTAAGCATCACATGCCTGAATGGTATGATATATAATGCCAAGTATTGCACAGCTTGCAAGTAATAGCTTGTCCGTAAGGTGACTCAAGAGAATTGAATTCATGATTTGTTACAATACTGTTGCAGCACAAAACACGTGTGGCATAGTGACGTCACATCTAAGGAGTGTTGCTACGGGAATTGCATTTTTCCCAGATTTCCTCAGACCATAGAATAAGGTTTATGTAGCACTCCCAGATTCTCCCGAATTCCTACGGGAAGTCATCCACTGTTACTGCTGTTTATCCGTCTGACTGTCATGTCTACCGAACCTGTTCTCGGGGTATTCTCGTTCCTAGCCTCCGACACATATAAAGAAAATGAGAAGCTCATACACACCTTGATTGATCAATTGCGCTCCTGGAGGGAGCTCCAGCGGTATGTCAGGTCCCTTGTATCGCCAGCAGTTGGACGCCATTCTTATTGGTATCTCTCAATTTGTGGTCTTGATATCTCCTGCAGTATTTACGAAGGGGTTAGCGTTGATGAAGACGATCCCAATAGAAGGTGGCTTATTCTCGGTCGGTTCACTTACTTATGCAGCATGCCGTCTTAACTCCTTGGCCACCCTTAGTTTGGAACACACATGAAGACCAGAAGAGTGTTATGAATAGCTCTGCTGCTCTTCCCACAATTCTTGAGAATCTCGGAATGTGCATGCCTGAGGAGAGGGAGATGCACCATGCGCGCTTCAGCGATACCACCGTCATGGCTTTGACTTCACCTACCACTGAGATCGCCAAGCTTCAGCTGAAGGACATCAAACAGAAGCTTAGGTTTGAAGGACATATGCGTCATTTCATGCAGCATGCCCACATTGCTCCACGTGCGAAGGAACATTCGCCCTTCGCCTTCGGCGAAACGCTAGAGAGCTCTAACTCTTACATTTTCATTGGAGGATGGGATTCCAAAAAGGTTATTCGGTAGTCAACGGCACCAGAGCTGTTATCGATAACATACTACAGGCCCATCTTGACTGCGTCGCAGATCCTGAAGGCATCAAACATGAAGTCGAGAAGATTGGTGGTTATGCAGCCTTCAAGGTTTACCATTTTATGGTCAAGGAGTATCCAATCAATTAAGAAACATTTGTAAATTATCGTGGAGAAAAGTTCCTGGAGACAACGGTGTAATCACGAGATTTGATCTGAACAGCAAGAGTTCGAGTCAGGGTTGCTTCATCAGTGAAGCTTTGAAGAAAAATAACAACTCTCACGACCAGACAATCAGGTTTGGCGAGAGACTTGGTTGGATTCCCAAAGAGAAGCTGACACGCTTCTCGCTTCTCGTTTAATAGGATCAGGATTTGTGGTATATACACTTTGTGGCTGATGATGGTGGACATGGAATACTTTTCAGAAGTCATCTTTTACAAGTGCCAAAAACCGTTGCTAGATACAAACAAATTTTCAGCATTGAAGGTCATCAAGACAGCTAGACTCACATCCTTCGTGCAATGCCTTTCTGCTGTTTTCTCGGAGCAGATGCAAAGACACAAGTCACGAAAGATACATGTTGCATGAACCACGGTATCCATTGCACATCTATCTTCGGACACCTGTCCATCTTCAGTACCTCCAATCGACTGACCATCAATTTTTCTCGAGTTGTACCTTCACCTTCACCAGTAAATTTCGAAAGTTCCAAACGCTGTTGAACAAGGGCATGAACTGAGGACGTGGCAACATCTGGACAATCTGATACGTCTAGGTGCCGGAGACGAGGACATAAAGTTGGAAGCGGGCCTTCCGATGGTGATGATGCGAAAGGGTTTTGACCTGATAGTACTCTGACAATTGTGTCAGCCGTGTCAAATATCGCATTGAGGGCCAGGACTTCCAGGGCTAGGCTAGTGCGCAACACTTCGAGGACAATAGAGCTGCTGACAGCCATACTTTCCAAACTTAACTCAGTCAAGGATTTTGGGGAAGTGGATGCCCAATACCGGAGACAGGCCGACAAATGCAGGTTCGTTAAGCTTGAGAATCGTAAAATTTGCAAGGAAGGAACATCGAACAGCAGTACGGTCGACGTCCAAGGATCTGCAATTGCTTCGAGAGTTGTCAACTTCTCCAGTTTGGGTACATCATTTAGGTCTGAACGAGAGGTTGGTGGCACAGGGCCTTGCATCCAATTAGAACGCGAGTGGAAAGACTCAATTTGAGGATTTGCGAGGAAGAATCCAGTAAGATCGGTCAATGAAATGACACATTGATTGAAGCTCAAAGAGCTGACGTGCGGAAATGGACGCAAGAGATGGTCGAGGTTAAAATGGGTTTCGTGGAAGGATAGAGACTTCATTTTGGTAGATGAGAAATCGTTCAGGTCCCTGAAAATGGGGGATACGTCATCGTTGGAATCAAGTTCAAGGGTAATAAGTTCCTGGAACATGAGCGGCGGGTTCAGGAATTTCATAATACGAGAGGAAAGAAATCTGCAAACGCGAAGATACGACCAATTCAGTTTTTCTAGAAACTTGGGCCGACAAGGAAGGCACTTTGAATCATAGTCGGGGAGGACATGGAGTTCTCGAATTCGACCTCTTGATCTCTCGAGCCATAGATCAGCTTTTTTGTCTGTGTGCAACTTGGAGAGGACAAGAATGCGCCAAAGTCCAGGAGAACCCCAAACTACTTTTCGCCAGTACGTACAGACATGCAATAGAGTGATAATCTGTGCATCGTCTTCCTCCAGGACGCATTCAAAGATCTCGTTGTATATCTCTACTGGCAAGAGAAGCATCCGGTTTTGCATTCTCCGCTCGCGAGCAGCAATGGCCTCCTGGTAGTCGGTGATCTCGACTTGGAGTTTTTGTAACTCCTTTCGACGCTTTTTCTCTCCCGGCTTAATGTAAGAAAGGGCGAGACCAATCATTTTGAGCGAGGCGTCGAATTTGTGAGTCTTCTGGAAGAGACGAGCAGCACGTGCGTAGCCTTGCCATCTCTGAGGCGCGAGTTTTATGGTTGTTCTAGCATCTTTTAATGCATCTTTTGGATTATCCATAATTTCATAGACTGCAGCACGTGTGTCGTAGAGGATGAAGTGGGATTCACCGCTATCGATGATGGCCTATCATGGGACTCAGACGAGAGATAGGCAGCGTTAGGTTAGGTACTAACTTGGCTGAGCCGTTGTAATGCTTCAGGATATTTTCCTGTCTTGAAAAGAGTTACACCCTCATCGAATGGTGTTTTCCAGCTCATGACTTGTCCAAGGCCAAAGAAAGGATTAAGAGCCATCATAGTTCCCAGGGGTACTTAACGTTCAACGGATCAACCCTAACCCCTAAGTTTGCATCTTGCCCATCGCCAGTATGGCAGCCTGCCTTCGATTTACACGCCGAGTGAGTTAAGTTTTATTCTCGGATCTCTCAACCAATCGGTTTGTTAGGTTTGGAAGAGTTTTATCGACAACAAAGGTTTGTCAATTTACTTAGCACTCGGAGGTGTGGATAAGAATAGGACATTCTTTTCTACAGGCCATGATGCCCAATGTTTTCCGCATGTGAGCTTGTTATTTATGCCCCTCGTATATACTCACAGTCTTCTAGCTACAAATTCTTAGAGCTATACCTGGATGTGTTGAAACATCGCTCAGAATTGAACAATCCAACAGTAAGTACGCCAGCATCTGGCCGTTATGATCCACTCAAAGGGTCATGTTACAATCTAGCAAACCGTGTCGGAGTATGTCCCAAAATTGGTTCTGACTATTATGAACTGACTGCGCTTTTGATCACAGACTGGTGAGCCTCAAGGTAGCCCTCCTATGCAGCAATTAACCATATCTTACACCCTTTAGCTCACGGAGGCCTCATCTTATCATTAACCGATACTCTCGGTTCATTGGTCGTCGCATCGAATGGACATTATATGGCAGGTGTTTCTACTGACATCGGCACTTCTTTCGTTCGTCCTGCTGGGAGAGTGGGTGACGTGCTTTCCGCAAGGACTGTGTTAACAGGAATGGGTAAACAATTAGCATATACACGGACGGACTTCATGAATGCTCAAGGAGACCTTGTTGCTTACGGCTGTATGTCTGGCCCTGTAGGCTCATTCGACAGCAGGAATCTGACAAGAAGTATATAGATCATACAAAGTATATTGGGAAATCATCCATCCATGCTGTGAGTTCAATAACGTTGCATACCGTATTTGCCCCTGATAGTGAGGCTGTAGAAGAATGTCATGTTTTCACAAGATGGGGAAGTAGTTTTAGAAGGAGAAGATGTTGAATAGATTTCAATGTTCTGATAGGTAGCCGGAAATGTACTAACCCACGTCAACAATTGGATATCACCAATACTTAACCTCTTCCATTCCTTTGTTACAACCTTAAGCCTGCCTATACCATCATGGACATGCACATATCCCTACCAACTTCCTCCACACATCGGCGCCAGCGAAGTGGCAGCGGATTCTCGGGTTCCCAGCATCCACGCTCCACTTCCCTCAAGCACACGAATCCACGCTCCGTCCACAGCAACACCAGCCCAGCAACCTCTCGTGCGAATTCGCCCACTGCGTTCCTGGGATCTATACCCCGTGTTCCGAGTGCAACCTCAGATGGCTGCACATTTATTGAGCCTTACCGAATGGTTCCAGGTAAAGCACGTCTTTCCCAACACCAGCCTCGGCCACGGTGCGTGTACAATACATCATAGTCATCTATATTGACGTTGAATTTAGGACGAAGATCGACATACTCGCACCTATCCCCAGGAGACATCTTATTGACAACACTGCTAGCTCCCATTGGCTTTCAGGACAAGAAGAGGAAAAGACCCTTGAGCACCAACTCTCCCTCCACTCAAGTCTGAATTCTCGCAGAAAGCTAATGCTGCCCGAATCCCCTATCTCACCGTCGTCCCCATTCAATCCCGTTCGTCATCGACACATGTCCACGAGCTCGTCTTCTTCCTTTCGTGAGCAAGATTTCATGAGTTTATCAGCCAGAACGAACAAGTTTTTTGAGCGGTAAGAGCTTGGTGTTAGTTCAGGCTTAGACAATAAACTTATCAAGCATGGCAGCTCAGGTCCCTATCATGAAGTCTCAAGCCAATCATTTAATTCCCTAAACCAAAGTCAACCGCTCCAGAACAGGTCCAAGAACGGAAGCTTTGGATCTTTCACTGGGATACGGTCCTCATCCACATATGTAGGGAAATACTCGCACAAATATCATCGTCATAGATTGGATGCGGTCGATGCAGACGACAGAATGGGGAAAGCATGGATCAGGTGGATGCATAAACGAGGGGTCAAAGCTTGGATTCTACCTTCACTTGTGCTCATATCGACTTTGCTCAAGTTCTGTATTGGCTTGGGAACCTATTCTGGTATTTCTTTCGTTTTTTCTAGTTGCAGAAGACCGCTCACCACTGTATTTTTTTACGCCATAGGATACAAATCGCCACCCATGTTTGGTGACTATGAAGCACAGCGACATTGGATGGAATTGACCCTTCATCTACCATTTCACCAGTGGTATAAATATGAGCTACAATACTGGGGACTGGATTATCCACCTCTAACGGCGTATGTTTCGTGGATATGTGGTCTCGTGTATGTTTCGTCCTCAATCTCACTCCCCTACCTATTTGAGTTCTGACTCTTATTCTAGTGTACACTGGATCAATCCTACATGGGTTGCCTTGGACAAGTCGAGGGGCATTGAGACTGAGACAAGCAAATTCTTCATGAGATCAACGGTTGTAGTATGGGACTTGTTAATTTACGTTCCTGCGTTAGTGATGTTCGTCAAGACTTGGCAAGGAAGCCGATCTAGCCGAATACAGGCAAGTGCCAAAGTACGATCTCCCAGCTATTCTGTGCTGACCTAGTTGCAAAGGAATTTGCTCTTTTGACGCTTCTTTTCCAACCTGCACTCCTGTTAATCGACTTTGGGCACTTTCAATATAATTCTGTAATGCTCGGTGCGTAGGGTCTTCTGAGATCATCAATGCCATCTCATCATTCGTTTCACAGGTTTTACCCTTTTAGCAATGAATTTCTTTGCTACGGGACATGATCTCACTGGAGCCGTGTTCTTTGTTCTGAGTCTCGGATTTAAACAAATGGCGTTGTACTATACCCCAGCTATCGGCTCCTATTTATTGGCAAAGTGTCTGTTTCTTGGTGTACCAGGCCCTGGGTGCGTTTCTTGTCTATTTCTCCATCTGTTACTCTCATGTCAATCTTGCAGACTAAAGCATTTCACGCGTCTTGGAGTCGTAACTGTCTCAAGTTTCCTCTTCCTCTTCCTCCCTTTCTATGCTCCTCCTTTCGCCCCTTCTATCAAATCTATCCTGGATCCCATCACGAGGATTTTCCCATTCGATCGAGGCTTATTTGAAGATAAAGTTGCCAACTTTTGGTGTGCAAGCAACATCGTTCTAAAATGGCGCGAGCGACTGGAAAGGAGCGTCCTACTCAGACTGTCAACTGTGTTGACTGGGCTTGGATTCTTGCCCAGCGTCGGGTCGATGCTAAGTGCTGGGTGGAAAGTACGCTTGCCACTTGCGAACCGGAACTCTCCCCACACAGACTCGGAAGTAGACAAGGATGGGGAGATACAAGTACTTTTGCCTTTGTTACCCTATGCGCTCTTGACTTCGTCGTTCTCGTTCTTCCTGTTTTCGTTCCAGGTACATGAGAAGACAATTCTTGTGCCTTTGTTGCCGATGACGTTGTTACTGTCCGGTGCACCTGCAAATTCATCTGTGTTTGCATGGGGAGTATTGGTCAATAATATTGGTGTCTTCAGGTTTGTCTTCTTTCAATTATAAACATGTTTCAGTTGGATGCTGATGATCTTGGCACAGTATGTGGCCATTGCTCAAGAAGGATGGCCTGGGTTTACAATATGTCGCTCTGTTGCTTTTGTGGAATAGGATGATTGGATACAACCCATTACGATTGTCTCAGGGTACATTTGTTCGATTCCTCTCCTTGGTCAGTAGGTTTTGATCAATTGAAAGCGCGACGTGGTTGGTTAATCTGAATACCATAACAGACCACATACACCGCCGCTGTCATTGTCCATCTACTCGAAGTGCTTGTGAATCCTCCAACACAATATCCAGACATATACCCAGTGCTGAATGTGCTCATAAGTACTCCCGTGTTTGGATTTGCGTGGCTGTGGAGTATCAAATGTGGGGTTGAAGTTGGCTGGGCAATGGGCGGGTTAGGCTCCAGTTCTACGTCAACGACAAAGAAAGCGAACAATCCTGCTCCCGTGGAAACTATCGCCTCTAGCAGTAGCAACACTTGGGTTCTTGGGGACACCAACAGAGTAGACCAGAGCCACGAGCCTTGAGTCTTGAAAGAGAGGTTGGGTTTTTGCAAAGAGCCAGAGATCAAGTTCCAGTCTACTCGAATCTTGTCTGACATAAGTAGATTGCGGCAAATACCCCCAATGTTGATTTTTCTGCATTTGTCCAGTATGATTGACATCTCAATAGGACTGCTGGAGAGAGGCGAAAATTGTCGGCGAGTTTCATTTCTGATTTTTCATCTGTCTTTCCCTTTTCTGTTTTTTTTCCCTTTTTGGGCACAAGCCCACAAAAGCACGTCCGCGTCGCAACTGCCGGCTGGATACCAATATTTGTCACGACAAAAGATTAAATTAAATTAAATTACACATGAAAGGACTAGCTGCACCTCAGTCGCTTACGCTGCCTTTGTGAGACTGAATTAGTATGCTCAATGAGAATGTGCTGAGTAACTATATACAAGTGATGATACATATTAGGCTGATCTGTAAGATCATTGACATGAGCAAATGATGGTATCTGTTCGGTATCGGGCCTAGAGTTTGCCCGTAAAAGTCACGCAAGATCACGTGAAGGGAGGCGGGTCATTTAGTGGATCTATATCCTCCTCTGAGTATCTTACAATGCTGGCTGCTACATTCCGCACGTCTCCATCTCGTTCAAACTTGCTTCTGGTCATATTTAGAGAAAGTCGTGCGCTGACGACTGAATCGGTTACGGGCGGCTATCAATATCCTCTTCCTCCACTACCCCCACAGCAATCATCAAATCCAAGTTTATTTTCATCTGGTGCTTCTCCTAATTCTCCCAATTCTAATACTAAACCTCGGTCATACCTTTATCCGCAACCCCAGCCTGTGTCTGCCTCATCAAGCACTTCATCGCGCTTCTCTGCACATCAACGCCATAGTCTTCGTATTACTCGTCTACCACCTACATTTGGCAGGAATCAACTACTACCAGTCGCTGATTCCACACGAGCCCTACTGGAAAATATTGTCGCAAAATTCAATTCTCCTATTCGATATGCATTTGCTTATGGTTCCGGTGTATTCGAACAAGACGGATATGGTGGAGGAGCAAAGGCGCCGATGGTAGATTTCATGTTCGCTGTGACGCACCCTGAACATTTCCATTATATGAATATGCAGCAGTATCCTGCACATTATCCATTACATGCGAGGATATTTGGGTCAAGTTATGTGGCTAGGGTTGAGAATCTCGGACCTGGTGTTTGGTTCAATGCTTATGTGCCGATGGATGGAGTTGTACGTCTTTCTTCATCTTCTTTCCCTCCTACGCAGTTTTCCCCTTTTGATTCTGGGCTATATACGGGGGTGAAGCAAGTCAATCCCCGGTATATTTCCCATTTTAACTTCACCTCAATGCCCCAACATTGACTCAATGCAATTCATAGGTTATCAAGTATGGTGTAACGAGCGTTGATAATCTTTGTAACGACCTCCTGAACTGGCGCACGCTTTACCTCGCGGGACGTATGCACAAACCACTACGAATAATTAAAGACGATGCTCGTGTTAGGCTCACTCAACAAGTCAATCTCACTTCCGCAGTTCGTGCTGCCCTTCTTACATTGCCTTCCACTTTTTCTGAGACTCGATTGTTCGAGACTATTGCTGGTATTTCTTATGCTGGTGACCCGAGAATGATTTTGCCCGCGGAGAACCGTGGAAAGATCGGGAGTATTGTACGGAAACAAGGAGGACAGTTTAAGGAGCTGTACCAAAGACTCGTGGTTGGACTTCCCGGGACCCATTGGCCTGTGCACCAAAAGGAGATTCAACAGGATACGAGCGCACGAGCACGAAGTCACCACTTGAAGAAGTTGCCTCGAGAGCTGAGGGTCCGGATGCAGCAGAGGTTCGCGCAGGAGAAAGGAATAGGCGAGGAGTTACTCAGGGAGGATGAGAATGCATATTGGATGAAGCTGGCTTCAGATGAAGAGGTGCTGAAGAGGGTTGTTCATGACGAAATGATCAGGATTGTGAGGGGGCCCGCGACAGTGCAGAGTTTCAAGGGTATCATCACAGCGGGCGTAAGCAAGAGTTTGAAATATAGCGCAGCAAAGATTGGAAAGTGGTGGAAAAGTTCATGAGACGATCGTTATGGATATGTACAAACATGGCCGCTCTCATTGATTTCTTTCAGGGTTATCTCCACAACTCCGCATTGCATTTTCGTTTAGCATCTTCACTCATTAGCTTACTATTTATTGCATATACGTCTAGTCCGGAATCATCATTTGTAATGCTTTCAGTCGAATATCATTAAGTGGACATTTGATTAACCGCCTGAAACAGAGTGACACTAGAAAGCTTGACCCTTTAGTGCGGCACAATATGGCACCTCAAACCAATTTTAGTGTGGGAACAACGTCAAAGCAAAGAGGGCAAACCCTAGCATGCCACGTCCTCCCCAGCCTTGTCTTGGCGTCAACGTCAGATACTTGAGTTTATCAGCACGTCGAATGCGTATGATTATATGCTTCTGCACAGGAGGATGAAGATTAAGCCTGCAACAATGAAACACTGCTCACATTCTCATTGTGCGAGACAAGCTCGGCTAAAGGCGTTAGAGCTGACGGAGGATTGAAAGATGACTTGATGAGGTTTCCAAACTTAAGTATGAGGTCTTCCCTCTGCAAGCCAGCTTCCGCAGCTGGACTCCCAGGTGCGACGCCATCTACCCTCGCAAATGGGATCATGTCTTCTTCCGTTGAGATGTGTTGCTCTTGTTGGGTTTGGTTCGTCGCGGTCGGACTAGTGGCAGGTTGAGCGTAAACGTCTTCTAGAGTTTTTCCAAGTTCATTCATGATGTCCTTCACGTCATTCCTCAGCTCAATTATCCGCACTCGTGCTTTTCTCACTGCCCATAAATCTATATCTGACCTTGGAAAACCATCCGCGTCAACTAGAGGAGTGGACATGTCGATGTTGTTGGAACGGAGGATGGAGATATGTCTAGATATTTCAGATTCAATGCTTTCTTTCTTTGCCATCAGTGATAGCGCGCATTGCGAAGGGGAGGTTGGGGAGGGAAGTGTGAAGCCCATGTTAAGTGAGGGAGAGTGACGTAATTGGCCAAACACTTTGATTTGATTTGATATGTAGACCATTGTGAGTCAATGACAGTGTGAGAATCGAATCAATATCTAAATTTCTTAACAGCTGTCTCTCAACACCAGACATGGTCACTTGGACTCAGTGATCAGTCTAATTTCATCTGGATATGTCGCTTGACATTCTGATCCTGATCTCGAAGCATTCAATGATGACGATGGCGTTAACATCATGACGTGCTCATCCAGGACTCAGGACTCTCGATTGACTCTTGATTGACTCTCGATCCCAAGGACTATGATATCTGAAATGCAGAGTTAGTGAGCGGCCTCCCCAAATGAAATACGCACCTTGACCCCTAACCGAATGATGGTGTAAGATACCTACCGCTGCACCTTTAAATAGCGCGTGGCATTCAATCCATGTTCACTCGTCTCCCATATGCTACCCTCGGGTTCTGCTACAGAGGCCTAGTACGCTCTTTGAAACCAACCCGACATAACTAACACCTGACTTAGCCCCCTGAAACTAGAATTCCTTGCGCCGGAAATTCTTGTGAAAATCTTTTCTTACCTTGCGCCCCTCGATGTTGTCAGTGTTAGAAAGGTGCCTGTCGACAGCATTGGACCTACCCGCATGAAGCTGATGCCATCGTTACTCCACAGGTTTGTGGCCGACTGTACAGCATCTCCAAGGATCGTGAAATATGGCTGTGTATTCTTGCACGATATGACTATCCTCTCCCGTCGATAAACAGGTCGTCCGTCCCGACGATGGAGCTCGAGAAATTTCTGCTCCAAGCTGATATCACGAAGAATATATGGATTGGACAACGTAGTGGGAAACCAACCTCAGTGTATGCTATCACTCTCAGTCCTCTGGAAAGTTTTGTTGGGCTCGCCGACCAATACTTTGTAACAAAGTACAATTCGTCCGAAGAGATCAGCTGGAGATGGTATCTTCTACCGGATATGGTAGATCCAGTCTTTTCACATACCATCGCTCGAGGATCCGCTGTTGCTAGAATGCTTGGATGGTGGGGGATGGTCGAGTCGGGTACAAACACTTTGCATATAATTTATGGGGTACGAGGGGAGGAAGATGGGGGGCAATGTTCCTTGTGAGTTTATTATGGTGGTACCGACATACCTGATTTTGATCCTTTGCAGAATAGTTCAAAGTGTCGAGCTCGGACCCCAGTCTACGTTCAAAGTTGAAGAAAGGCTCAACATTCCTGTGAACAGTAGATTTATTCTTGATGCCCTACCTGGAAAGAAAAGTCATTCTGAGTGTTATTTCCCCATTGTTGGTCATGGTTACCTTGTTATCCTTCCTGAAACCCGACCTAGTCCTGCAATCTACATATTTTGTCTGAATACCGGGCAAGTCTCTTGCTACCCTTGGCAAGTAAGAGTCAATTTCTAATAGCTCTATTCATGATCATGACCAAACTTTCCTCAATTCCTAGATACAGCCCTCCTTCGCGGGTCTCCATCTCACGCATGTATCCACATTCCACTTAACTCCATGGCACTTCATTCAAGCCTATCAACACAAGAAGCTCTTCATATGTCGGCTTTCCGCAGTTGGAAACGGGTTGGCCACTGCAAAGGAAACATACACTGTCACGATTCCTGATAGTATTGCCAGTTCTGTCGAATCGCTTGATTTCTTTCCAAAATCCCCCAACTTGATTTTCATACTAATCCAACCTTCAAAGGAGTCCCATTCCAATTATGCGTGTCACTTACTCAAGATCAATCTCAAAAGTAATCCACCTGATATTACCCTTACACCACAACTTTGTAAAACGCTCACACTCATTCCACCTTCCGGGGCTGTACCGACCTTCACTATTCCTCGATCCGAAGAAGGCACTGTCATTGTGCCCGCTTTTCGTCGATTCGCATTGACCACAAAAGTCGTATTTAAAGGAAACCACATGGCTGAGATCTTCTGCATTCGTCTTTCGCTCGACACGATGTCTGACCCTGAGTGCTTTGAAGAGAGTCCTACAGGAACTGGAAGCGAGTCAACTCCAACTCCCACGATGACTGCCAGTGCTCCAAAAGGATTAGAGGCAATCAAACTACCTGACGTGAATCTCGAACTAGCAAATGAATGGGGAAGAAAATCAATCAAATGGATACAATGTTCTGGTATATTACGCTCTTCGCGTATTGTGGTCAAGGCATGGGGTTCAAACGGTTGTAGGATGTTTGTGATTGATTTTTGTAGGGTCATCAAAGTTACCTAGGAGAGTGATGCCTAACAGCGTATGCGTTCATATGTACACCTCATAAATTATTCTCATGATCAAAACATCGTCGTCTTCGATGTTCTTGAATTCTTTTGGATTTGTACCTGTAACCTACACTGAACAATTTTGGTCTGAAAAAAGAGGACTCGAGTTGTCGGCTACAATGGCGATTGCCGAACTCAGAATAAAAATACAGCACTTATGAACTTTTCATCAATGGGCCTCCTGCTTCTCCCTGACGATGTCCTTCTTGAGATTCTAGGCCTGCTAACTGCCTTTGAAGTATCGCTCTGTAGCCTGGTAAGTTAATCTAATCTTTGCAGGTCAAAACTTCTCTGAGAAGGCCCTCTTAGACTTGTCGTCGTCTGCGCGGGTTATCCTTGACGCCAGCGGTTTGGCTCAAGATCTCAGGCAATGGAAACTATGGTTACATGGCTTTTTTACCGCAGGGAGTAACGAAGCTTGTTTCGCATACACCTATGTACCAGAGACATCTCTCCCGCGCCGAATTGTCGGAAAGGCAATGGGCTGGATTTATTCCTCAACAAAGACCGGGGATGTATCGGTTGGGCGTGTGTCCTTTGGGTCATTATCCGCGTGGATTCATGGGCACATGTTATGTCGACCATCACCAGACGCCTATCGGAGATGCTGTCTTCCGTTGGTACCCAATGCCTGGTGCAGACGCCACCGCCACTCATGAACTTAAGCCTATCTATACATTCACCCTCCCGTATGATGAAAAATATCGGCCTCAATTCCCACCTCTACCCTACTACTACAGGTTCTGTTGCAACGATGATACTTTTGTCATCACATATGCAAGGCAGGAGGAAGAAGACTCAAAGACAATGATGTATGTTGCCGTCGCTTTCCTATGAAATTTCGATGCGGAGCTCCTCTATAGTTACTTCATTGAGATTCGAGCTGTTGAGAGGGGTTTTCGAACACCCTCACAGCTTTCAGTCGCCTTGCCTTTTCCACTGACACATGGGATTCTGAGGTGGCTTGACGACAACCATATCCTTGTTATTGACTTGGACGAGGTAGCGGACCGGAGTACCCTTATCGTAGAAAGGAGAACCGGCAATATGATTAACATACCTCAGCTTGTAAGAACCGAATCTCTAATTCTTATTTGACCCCGCTGATTCTTGAGTTACTGTAGCGATGTTATCAAAACTCCGTGGATGACCAGATGGCTCAAAAAATGGATATAATCACGAACTCACTCCAATTTTTTGTGACACCTTCATACTGTGTTCAAGTCCTCCGGAGATGTCAGTATTACGAGATTTTCGAGCTTCCTCGGCATACAGAGTCAAACATAGATGGCACTCGTGAAACAGTATTGCATGCTAAGAGGACCCAACATGTAGGGGAGTCTTCTTGCAAGTTATACAGCATATGGCATGTTCAGGAGCATACATCGGCACTTACCATAGTTGGAGTAACATCCACCTCGGTGTCAAGCCAGATTGCTTTACTCAGGTGGAGTCTTGTCAACTCTGTTATTGAAGAGTTTATGCTGCCTCGCAAGTTCGAGGGTAATTTGCATTGCCAATTAATCAGCACCAATGCTCATCCATCATCTGGATCACTCCTGGCAGTGGCTGCACATTCCCAAATAGACTACTGGTCGGAATCGATGGTATCTCTTATTCTGCTACGAGTCACCTTTGGTTCCGCCTTAGAATACCCGGATATCTACGTTACTCAGCCTGGGAGTGCCCCAGGCCCGGAGTCGATGCCAAGAATTTTTCAAGCACCAGATATCAATGAAATTTGGGACTATGGTTGGATTGACAAGCACCGTGGTCAATTTGGCATTTGCTGCACGCGAGATGGTACAGGAATTATTTGGACGACTACATTGCTCTAAGTGTAATCATGGATCATATGATATTTCTCAAA
>Ga0153922_1000541_pt1 | contig 15153 bp, 8 predicted proteins | sample TSNJ006MetaG_FD_104723 | JGI IMG/M metagenome (GOLD analysis project Ga0153922, IMG submission 104723) | Attine ant fungus gardens microbial communities from New Jersey, USA - TSNJ006 MetaG | ecosystem: Host-associated > Fungi > Mycelium > Unclassified | place: USA: New Jersey, Brendon T. Byrne...
ATCACTTACCTAAGTTAATAGGTCAACATGGCTATCGATTACAACGATCTTCTATTACTAGTCGACTTACTACTCAAACCTTCAATTATGATAAGAAAAATGAATTGACTATTAATATCATAGACCGATTTGTGATATCATTACTTCGTTACTACTTAACACTCTCATTTCATTTTGATTTTAATTCATTTGAGAGACGATTACTTATTACTGACCCCATCTTTAAACATAGTATTAACAAAGTGACTATCATTTTCTTTTATTTTTCTCCATTTAACTATAAGCCTAATTCGAAATTTGAATCAACCTTCACTAGTTTAACTAATATTTTAATTAATGGTTTAATTAATGAGGATTATTTTGGAATCATGGGCTGACTTGAGAGTTGCTACCAGAAAGAAGTTAAATTTCAATTAATTAAGTTGCAACGACCGCTTTACTCCGCTCAAATCTACTCTCAATTTCTTTCCTTTGCTGTTGAGACTAAATACAAAACTTTTTCTACTTCTTATCGATATAAGATTAATAAGGCTTTTCCTAATGTTAATACTTTATCCAGAGCTAAATTTATTTCTAAGCTTATGGCTTGAGTTAGACAGGAAGTGATAGATCAAAACAATCGTAACATTATCAATTTTGGTTCCACTTTCACTTATTCTAATTTTAAGTTCAATACTGCTCTCTCTACTAACCGACTTCTTCTTATTCAACCCCTCCTTCCATTCAAATTAATGTTAGGTTTAACTCTCAATATTAAAGGGCGTATTATTAAAACTATTTCTCGTAGTCAGAAACTGAGATTAATTAAAGGACCATTCACTACCCCTAAGGTAACTCAGACTAAATTTATTTTACGATAAAATCAGTTATTAATGCCTCAGCATTTAATGATAGGAAAGCATTGATTTAATCATACTAATGGAGCTGTTGGATTTAAAGTTAAGATTGCCACTACTTAATACGTTAATTTATTGAGATTCTTAAACTCACAATGATTAGTTAGGGAAATATATATAATATTAACTTCCTAGTGAAAGTGACTAGATTAGATTAAAAATTAATGATAATGAAAGTGATATAGCAGCGGAAGGAAAAGGAGTCGAAACTATCAGAACTCATAGTCCATTACATAGCAAGTAATGTGTCTTACCCCCAAATGAGAGATATCACAAGTTGTTACTTAATAATTAATTTTAATTTTAAAGCAATTTGCTATTTTTCCTAAAGATTAATGGAGAATTATCAAAAAGAGAGTTAAATAGAGAAGTACCAAGTGAAGACGTGATTAAGAAAAATAAGAATAAAAGACTAGAACAGATAAGTATTAGTTAAAGCAATGGTGATTAAGATTAATAATAAGAAAATCAGATAGAAGGTTAATAGTGATTGAAGCGATGATTAAGTTTAATTAAGAACAAAATGAGTAAGAACAGATAGAAAAGTAAGGACTAAAACAATGATAATAAGTAATGAAAGATTAGAAAAATAGATAAGAATAGATAAGTATCAATTAAAGCGATGATTAAAAGAAATGATGAGACAAGGTTAATATTGATTGAAGCTATGATAAGTAACTAACAGAGTAGAGAAGAAGTAACTGAAGCTATGGTAATGATTCATTAAATAATGATAACAAGATTAATACTGATTGAAGCGATCATTAATACTACAGCAAGTAAGAAATGATTAAGTAATAGAACTCAATAACACTAAAGGTTAATACCAACTAAAGCAATGATTAAATAATGATTTAATGATAAAGTTATTGAAATTTAAATTGAATAGTAAGTTAATACTTACTGAAGCTATGCTTAAACTTTTAGAAAGATAAATAGTAACTGAAGCTATGGTTAAACTATTAGAAATAAACTAAGTGAAGCGATAGTTAAACGATAAGAAAGAGAGGTAATAACTGAAGCATAGGTATTCATATTTAATAATGAACTAACAGAGTGATAAGTAGTAACTGAAGCGATAGTAAAGAATAATAGTAAAGTAATATGATAAGTAAGGACAGATGCTGAATTATTCAGATAACTTGCACTTAAAGCGATAGTTCTAGATTTAATCATTAAAATAATAATGAATGACTATTAGTTAATTAGTTATTAAGAATTATAGTTGGTTAATACTGATTCAAGCTATGGTTGAATTAAAATAATTAAGTGAGGAGTAGGTTAATACCTATTGAAGCTATCATTCATTCGTTACTAATTTAAATTAAGAAGTGAAGAGTAAGTTAATACTGATTGAACCAATGATTAAGTGAATAATCTAATAGTATCCTTAGGAGGAGTTATTCATTTCAGTCATAAGAGGTTAATACTGATTCAAGCTATCATTTCTTTTAAGAATTATAGTAGGTTAATACCAATTAAAGCTATCATTGATTTGAATAATTAGACTCAAACAAAGTAAATATCGATTGAAGAATCAAAGAATCAAAAGAATCAATTAAACAAATAAAGACAACAAATAAATAAATAAATTTAATTAATTACTTAACTGATTGCTTCAGTTGGTTGTTCTCTCTGTTCATTCATGACTTAAAAAGTAATCATAGGCTCAGTAGCTATTAATCTATTCTTAATCATAAATTATGGTGATAGCTTAAATAAGTAGTAATCCCCCTTTGAATTCATAATAATAATTAAAGTATCTCTTAATTAAATTAGTACTGATAGCTTCAGTTACTAGTTATTGAGTCTGAATCTCATTTCATATTATAATAATTAATCATGATATCTTGAATAGATAGTTATCACTTAAGTAATCTTAATAATAATACTAATACTAATATTAATACTAATTATAATACTAATATTAATCAAAGAATCCAATTAGGGGTTAAGTTACTAGTTATTGACTCTGTTCTGATTATAGTTAATTATTAGTAAGTATTGATAGCTTGAACTAGTAGTTATCACTTCTTAATTAATTAATTAATATCTTTAGCTGATAGCTTGAGTAGATAGTTATCTCTTATGTCTATAACAAAATAATTCAATATTAAATCAAAAATTCAGTAATGATGATAGCCTGAATCACTAGTTATCATCTCTGTTTCTATTAATATTAAAGATCAACTCTTCTTTTAATTCACATTTAATTAATAATTAATTACAATTATTGCTTCAGTAGTAAGTTATTATCTCTGTTTTAATTCATGACTAATGATATCTTAAGTAACTAGTAGTAAAGTCCATTCTTCTTAATTATTAGCTTGAGTTGTTAGTTCTCACCTAATTCACTTCTTCTTTTCATTTAATGATTGTTTGAGCTAGTAGTTGTCCTCTCTGCTCTCCTTTATTAATTAAACTTATCATTTTGTAATCTTATTGATAGCTTCAGTAGTAAGTTCTCACTTACCTTTTAAATAAATAATAATAATCAATTAATGATAGCTTAAGTAATTAACTCTGTTTCTCATTCTACTCTCATTCTTGAACTTATTTTAATTTTCATTTCATTCATTGCTTCAATCACTAGTTCTCTACTATGACTCTTATTTTTCATATTATTATTATTCTAATTGATAGCTTGAGTAGTAAGTTCTCACCTAATTCACTTCTTAATCTCCACTTAAGGTTGGAAGAATTAAATGATAGCTTGAACAATTAGTAGTCTAGTCTGTACTTTTCTTCTCATATTAATTTCTTATTATTAATTAAATTAGATCATAGCTTGAGTTGTTAGTTACTATCTTTCCTTTAAAGGAAAATTATTATTTTAAATTCTTAACTAGATTACTATCTATTCAAACCGTTGAGTTGAATCTTAATTAATACTAGATTTGAGACCAGCAACAATAATAAGCACATTTTCTAATGAGGTGATCACAGGAACTAATTTTAAAAAATAACTAAAATAGAAACAAGTTGCTAATTGACCTATCTGAATAAAGGAAACTTAAACCTGCAACTCAGCAATGTGACCGAGTAAGATGAAATTGCAAGCAAATAATAAAAAGAGCACTTTCGATAGGGCTTTGAAGCTGTTACCTCGAATTAGACTTAGATCTGTCACAGGAAGTGATAATAAAACTAAAATTGCACCAAACATTGCTATTACACCTCCAAGTTTATCTTGGATTGATCGTAATATTGCATAAAATGGTAATAAATATCAATCTGGTACTATTGATGCGGGAGTTACTAAAGGATTAGCTTCAATATAATTCTCAGAATGACCTAATACATTAGGATTAAAGAAAACGAAATAGCAAAAGGCAATTAAATAGACAAAAAACAGTGATCAAATCCTTGAATATGAAGTAAGGATGCATTCCTATTCTATCAATATTAGCCTTTAAACCGATAGGGTTAGATGAACCATGAGAATGAAGTGCCATTAAGTGCATAATGGTAAGGGCGGCTAGAACAAAAGGTAATAAGTAGTGAAGAGCAAAGAAGCGTTGAATAGTAGGATAACCAACACTGAACCCACCTCAAATGAACTCAACTAATTCCTTACCAATGAACGGTATTGGTGAAAAAAGGTTAGTTATTACAATTGAACCTCAATGACTCATTTGACCATAAGGAAGAGTATAAGCCATGAAGGCTGTGGCCATTAGTGCTATGAAGATCACTACACCGATTAGTCACAATTGAACCCGTGGTGAACGATAAGAACCCTAATAAAGAGCTTTCGCTATATGCAAGTAAACACAAATGAAAAAGAAAGATGCACCATTAGCATGAGCGTATCTCAGGAATCAACCAAAGTTAACATCTCTCATGATATGTTCAACACTATTAAATGCTAAATCAATATGAGATGAATAGTGCATTGCTAATCATATTCCAGTTAAGATTTGAATCACTAGGGTTAAGCCTAATAATGAACCAAAATTGTATCAATAATTCAGTGAGGATGGTTGAGGACTATCCATGATGTAGCTATTAAATAGAGAGAAAAATATGTTTTGTTTTCTTTGAGCCATATCAGATTACCTTATCTTTTTTTCTTTCTTATTTTTTTTTCTTCATTAAAGAGAGATAGGAATTTAATATTTTATATTTTTTTATTAGTGTTAAAAAGTGAAATTGATCACGATCGATGGTAGGAATGATAAGATCATCATTAGTTACTTAATCACGATATTAAATAGTAGTTATGGCAGGTTGAGTTGAGAGTTATCACTCTAATAGTATAATAAGAATGAGAGCTTGAATAGAAAGTAATCAAGTAAGTAACAACTAAGAATAAGAAGTAATGATAGTTTGAGTGGCAATCAATCTAGTCTAATGAAATTCAAGAAATGAATTGATAGCTTAAGTAGTAAGAAATCAAGTTAACTCACCTTTTGTTCTTAATTATTTTAATGAGAAGATGATAGCTTCAATCAGAACTTATCACCTCTAGTTATTAATAAAAATTAAAATATTATTATCATAATCATAATTAAATATTAAATATTAAATTTCAAATTAAATTGAAAGCTTAAGTAGTAAGTATTCTAGTCTATAATTAAAAAAAATAAGAGAAGATGATAGCTTAAGTAATGATTAATCAAGTAAGAATTAATAATTAAATTAGTTTCAATAATAATTGATAGCTTAAGTAGTAACTTATCTCCTCCAAAGGCTTGAGTTAGATCACTCTAGTAGTTAATTAGAATAATAATAATTGAAATGATAGCTTCAGTAGTAATTAATAAAGTAATAATAAGTTAAAGTTAAAGTTAAAGTTAAAACGAAAAGAATGAATGCTTGAGTAGAAATTAATCTTGTCTTAATACTAATAGTTCTTACTTTCTCATTTTAATGATTTATTTTAACTATCGCTTCAGTAGTAATTAACAAAGTGTTATTATTATCGTTCTAATTTAAGTTAAGTGAATGAAAGCTTCAGTAGTAATTAATCAAGTTAATAATAATAAGTAATGATAGTTTGAGAATTAAATAATATTAGTAGTAATAATGACTATCAAGTATTATTATCAAAATGAAGGCTTAAGTAATAATTAATCGAGTTTCTTATTTTATTAATAAGGTAATGATAGGCTTAATAGTTAGTGATCAATTGATAAAATTAAAATAAAAATCAAAATGATAGCTTAAGTAGTAATGAATCTAGTCTTAATATCATTCTCTCATGATTTACTTTAATTAATTAGATTAGTATTATTCATTTCAATTACTTTAATCAAGGCTTCAGTTAGTATTAATCTTGTCTGTTCTTCTTATTCATTAATATATTAGTTAATCATAGCTTCAGTTGGTATTAATCATGTCTGATATTTAATTAAAAAAAATTAAAATAATCAAGGCTTAACTAGTTAGTTATCTTGTTAGTAATAATAGTAAATAATAAAGAAATGAAATGATAGCTTAAGTAGTAATTAATCTTATCTTAATTTACAGAATAATAATATTCAATGATAGTTTCAGTAGTAACTTATCAAATCTAATTAAATTAACTAATAGTAATAGTAATCTATCAAATTGAACTTCCATTTCAAATTTAAGATGAAGGCTTCAGTAGTAATAATTAAAGTTAAAATTAAAATTAAAATGATTAAAGTAAATGATAGCTAGAGTAGTAACCTATCAAGTCTAAATTTATTAAATAATGAAAAGGAACCATAGCTTAAGTAGTAATTGATCATCTACTTATTATTCCTTTTTTTCATTTGAATTAATAGAGAAGGATTAAGGCTTGAGTAGAAATTAATCTGATCTGAAAGTAATTATTATTAATAATATTAAATAATGAAGGCTTCAGTAGTAAGAATTCAATAATAACTTAATTATTCAAAGTGAATCATTGCTTCAATAGTAACCTATCTATTCTAACTGGAATTCATAATAATAAGTAATGAGGGCATGAGTAATTATTAATCTAGTCATAATGATATGATAACCTTAAATATTAAGAACGGAGGCATGAGTAGTAATTAATCTCGGAATATTATCAAATAACAAGATGAGAGAGATTTGAACTCCCAAGAATTGAACTGAAGTCAACGATTTTTCCTATTAAATTATCATCTTTTTCTTCTTTTTATGATTATCTTTTATTAATATTAGATAAAAAAAATTGAAAAATGAGATGAGAATATTGAATAACATAGTACATAAGCCCAGTGCAGGTTCCCCTACAGTAACAGTATTTCGACTTAACACAAATCAATAACTATCTGTCTCTCAATGAGGTATTTCTTACTCAAATTCATTCATTTCCCTGAGCGAAGTCACATAGTGAATCAGCATAATTATTTTTCAGCGTGCGACGAGTGATTAGTGCGAAATAGGGGTTTAATTCACCGCGAGGTCCTCAATCGCGATTACTAACAATTCCGATTACATATTAACGAGTTTCAGTTAATAATTCATAGAAGTTATAAAAAATACTGATTAATACTTATATCTTACAATGTTTTTGTCAATTTTGCTTTATATTTAAATTATGATATTGCATGACATTAGTATTGCATTTGTGCCGCGTCTGTAGCCCAGGCCATTAGGGTCATAATGATTTGTCTTAGCTTCCATTATTCTTTAAGCCTTAATTAAAGTCATACTAACTTTAAGATTAGTAAAGGAATATCGTTCGTTAATGAGACTAAACCTTACGTCTTACGACACGAACTGGAAACAACGATGTAACACCTGTAATTCTAACTAATTGAAGAGTATACAAGGCCTGGTAAGTTGAATTGCGGATTATCAAATTAAACAACATGGTTCACTGTTATTACCTATAACCGTCTAATGTTTTGAATTTCATTCTTGTGAACGTACTATTCGGGCGGAATGCTTTTCGCTTTTGCTTATCTCACTTCTTAATGGGAAGGAATTAGCATTCATCGTTTACAGCTATAACTACTTGGAAAGCGAATCCAATTTGCTACTATAGCTCTCATCCATTAATGTTAATTGAAAATTTGATTAATACCTTAGTCTTTAACGTTCCCTCAGAGATAAGACATATCATCGTTACTTTAGGAGGTTCCCTAATCATAATCGTTCAATTCCAACAGAAAGAAATATCTTAAGATCAAACTGTAATCCTGCGGATGCTTTAAGCCCATGATGACAAATACTAGCTCCCTGTGTCTTAACGCAACTGCTGGCACACATTTTGGTTAGAACTGATAGATCCAAAATCTCCTTAGTGAAAAAGATCAAAAGGTTTTAATTTAGATATCAATTTCACTTGACTAATTAAAAAGAACTATTCATTTAAGAATTTTTCATCTTGATTTTAATATAAAAATATTTAAAGTGTTCAATTATCACCTTTTCTGTTAACTGCATCAATCTTTCGATCATTGTGCAAAATTCCCCACTGCTGCATATTACTATGTTGACTGTTCTCTCATAATCAACGTGGCTATTCTGACTACTCATCATTAGCTACAGATCTTCGGCTTGGTCTTACTTTTACTAGGCCAACTACCATTAAACTGAAAAAGCGTGATCAAAAGCGATAAGGATTATCTCTTAGTATTAAACTAATGGCAGTATCTAACTGAACTTTTGATTCTTATTTCTTTTTTTATCCTCACTTATTCACCACTAACAAATTGATTAATTCTTTTAGTCAGAATCACTAATGAGTACTATTAATTTCAAGTTTGTTGTATGATTAGCATGTGTCATGTTACAGAATAGTATTGTGTCAGAGCCAACATCATGCTCAAGTTATTATTATTATTTTAGTAATTACTTAATAATTTAATCAAAGAGGAGATCACTACCAACTCATTCCTTGAGTTTTTCAATAATTAGGTATGCATTGTTAAGAGTGAACTTACTACTAAAGCAGTGAATAGCATGAGAAATTTAATTAAGAATAAAAGAAAAAGAGGATAGCTTGAGAGGAAAGAAACCCAGTAACAATCAATTTTAACAATTACTAAATAGTAATGAAGGCTTGAATAAGTAGTACTCAATTAAAAAAGAATGAATGAATTAATAGTAATATCAAATCAAATCAAATCAAATGATAGCTTCAGTAGTAATTAATAAAGTTAAATTTAATTAATAAATCATCACAACTAACTGCTAATTAATAACAGAAATCATCACAACTAACTGCTCATTAACAGAAATATCAATGATCGCTTCAGTAGAATAGAGTAATGCTTGTTCTTTTTCTAATTTAATATTCTAATAATGATAGGCTCAGTAGTTAGTTCTCACCTAATTCTTTTTCTTATTTTAAGAGTAGATATGATAGGCTCAGTAGTTAGTTATCACAATAAGATTAGTTTAATTTAATACTCCACCTAAGGAGTAGAAGAGAGAGATCTTAGCTTTAATCATAAGTAACAAACTCTAACTCTAACTCAAACTAAAGTTAAATATTAATTAATACTTAATTATTACTATCAATTGTTAAGAGTTCTATTTTATTTTAATAATGATAGGCTCAAAGCCTAGTTATCGAGTTACTATTCTTATTCTAATTAAAAAAGGAATGAAAGCATAGCTTAAGTAATAACTTAGTTCCATTTTATTCTTATTAATAATAATTAAGATCACAGCTTCAGTCACTATTACTTTCCCGAAGGGGGAAATATTAAATTATGAGATGATAGGTTAAATAGTAATTAATCACTTAGTCATTCAGCTCTTATTTCAAAATTCAATTAGAATTAAAATTTAAATTAGAATTAGAATTAGAATTAGAATTAGAATTAGAATTAAAGATGATAGCTTCAATAAGAATTAATCTCTCTGCATTTACTAATATAATTATAGTATTATTAATTAATAGTAATATAGATCATAGCTTCAGTACTAATTACTCTAGTGAGTATTTTAATCATTTAGTATTTAAATAATTTATTAACTAAGGGTTGAGTTACAAGTAGTAATATCTGTTCCATTTCATTTTAATTTATAATGAGAAGATGATAGCTTGAATAAGAATTAATCACTCTGTGTTTACTAATTGTAGTAGTATTATTATTAATAATAAGAGAAAAGATTGATAGCTTAAGTAGTAATTAATCACTCAGTTCGAATTGTAATTGTAATTATAGTTGTAGAGAATAATATTAAACATTAAGATAATTATTAACTAAGGGTTGAGTTGCAAGTACTCTTATCTGATTATAATATTAATTATTATTAAACGATAGTTTGAGTACTAACTTATCACTCTAAGTATGATATTAATTGTTAATCTTAAATCTTAATTCTTTAATTCATCTATTATTCAGAGATGAAGGCCTTAATCGTAATTGACCTTATGTGATCATTTCTATTTTAATAATATTAAAGAGATCATAGCTTGAATAGTAAGTTATTAACTATAATATTAATTAAAGAGAAAATTAAATATCTAATAATAGTTTGAGTAACTAGTTCACCACTTTGTGTTATTTTATAAATCAATCTATCTATAATGAATCATAAGTAACTAATGATAGTTTGAGTATCTTAATTCATTAATAATTATCTAACGATAGTTTGAATTGAAACTTATCACTAATTAATTAAGTTATTCTCACAATGAAGGCTTTAATAGTAATTGATCTTCTGTACTATTTGATTAATAATTAAAAGCTGATTGCTTCAGACCAATACTACTTACTCTCATTCTTTTCTTTAATGACTGTTTGAATTACTAGTTAACCACTCTGTGTTATTTTCTTATTATAGTTCTAATGAGGGCTTTAATTGTTATTAATCTAGTCTTAATCTATAACTTAAGTATATTTTTATTTTATAATTAAGTAAGAGGATAGCTTGAGTAGTAATTGTTCACTTCATATTCACATTCACTTATGATAATCATAATTCATTAATTAATAATTGTAACTATAGCTTCAGTTGATATTAATAACCACTCTCTTTCTTCATAATACTATTACTTATTTTTAATAATTCATCATTGTTTCAATAGTAAGTTCTCACTCTCTTATTCATCTCTTTCTAATTTTACTTAATATTTAATCATAACGATAGCTTTAATCGTTATTTATCACTCTGTGTTCATTAAATAAAAAAAGATCCTAACGATAGCTTTAATACTAATTTACCTCTCTGTGTTACTTTATTTAACTTTAAAATAATAATAATGATAGGTTCAGTACTAACTTATCACTCTTCATTGGATTAACTGTTATCATTTAATAGGAGTTACTATCTAAGCTTATTAGGAGTTACAATGAAGGCTTTAATAGTAATTAATCATCTCTTCTTTCATTTGAATTTTAATTTTATCAATTGATCATCGCTTCAGTCCAATATTACTGACTCTATTCTATTGGAATTAATAATCATAGCTTCAACTACTAGTTATCTTCTCTTTCTTTCATTTAACCATTGCTTGAGTTAATAGTAATCCTTTCTCTCTCTACTTTTTTAATTAAAACATTATGTTAAACAAGAGAGTAATTAGCTGTAGTGGTTGAGTTGAATGTTCCCACTTGTGTTCAATTAATAGTAAGCATTTAGCTTTAATTATGATTGCTTAGTAATGTTAGTCATATCATATTAGCTTTCAAGGAGGTTTTCTTTTATTTTGATTGATACGGCAGCTTGAATAGATAATAATCCAGTGTGACCCCTTCTGATTAAGTAACAATAATGATTTGAATTTGATAGAAAAGAACAATACGATAATTCCGTATTTCAGTTATGCTAATGGTTAGTATAGGAAAACAAAGAGTAACTTTAGTTATAAGAATCTGATTTTAATTAATAAGGGAAGAAAATGAACTAATAGTACTTAACTCCAATCTGAAAACAGATCTAATTAAACTTGAGGAATTGAATCATCTTAGTACTCATAGGAAGAAAAGTCAACAGAGATCTAGTTAGTAGCGGTGAGCGAAAGTTAGTAAGGCCTTAATTAAGTAAATTGCTTCTGTGATTGAACATAGGGATCACTATCTCTAAGGCTAAATATGATCATTAAGTAATAATAGTACCGTGAGGGGGTTAGCGGAATTAACATAAGCACTACAAGCAAATAATTGTAAGTAGGTACCTTTTGTATAAAGGGTCGGTAAGTTACTCTCTTTTGCAACTTAATTAATTAATTAATTAGTGAAAGCAATTGTCCTTGCAGCAATAGTTAAAGTAAGAGGGAGTAGACCCGAAAGTTAATGATCTTACCTTGGTAAAGCGCGTACTATTTTTAATTATTTTTATTTTGTTTTTAATTATGTTCCTTTGTAGTACTGATCGGCTGAACAGGTTGGTGTTGCAAAACTATCGAAGTAACTGAGGTAAGCAAGTGAAAGACAAATATGATTCACAGATAGCTGGTTCTCTGCTAAATATATTTAAGTATAGCCCAATTAAACTATTTTGTTATGGTACAACACTGAATTCTGATTAAATTATAAAATTTTAATGGTTTGGGGCAGTCCGCCCTATCTTAAGAATTTAATTTCATAATATAACTAAAATAATTGGAGTCAGACATTGTGTGATAAGGTACTTTTGTAATGGGAAACACCCCTATTAATTGTTAAGGTTCCTAATTAATATTAAGTGAAAAAAAATGATCGAGATATCCTCATGCAATCAGTAGGAGGGTTTGACAATAATTATCCTTAAATGAACATGTAACAATGCACTGATTAACTTTGGACTCACTTTCTTACAATATAACGGATCTAATTATTATTACTGAAACATTAAATTCACATTACTTTGGTTTTGTGTTTGGTAGCAGAGCTTTTAGTGATCTTTCATTTTTAATTTTATTCATTAAAGATGAGATAGTAAGATATTAATTAACTAAAAAGAGAATGCCGACATGAGTAACGAAAATAAGGTCAATCCTTATCACCCTATGCTTATGGTTTTAATATTAAAGTACGGCCCTTAAGTCTAATCGAATCAATTGATTTTGATAATAGGATGAAACTAACTCATTATTGACTAATCTCTTTCTAATGCTTTCATCTAATTAAGCCTAAGTTAGATATGGCTGAATCTAGTTAAAGAGCAAGAAATGTAATAAGAAATACCGTAATACAAACCGACTCTGGTATGCTAGTTGAGTAAATGAAGGTGAAGGAGTGAACTGCGTTCAAGGAACTCGGCAAATACTGCTCTAACGTTTAACAATAACGAGATGCATTAGTTCTATTTTGTTCTCACCGAAAGATGGTACAATTTAACTAATAAAGCAAAGACAAGATTGGACAACTGTTTAACAAAAACACAGCACATTGCTATTATTTAATATGAGTATAGTGTGTGAACTCTGCTCAATGGTTTAATCTAATACTATGAGATTGGTGTGATAGCCTTCTCATCAAATGGTAACTAAATAGCGGCCTTACACTGAGGGTCAGAATGTAGCCAAATTAATTGGCATTTAAATGAAGTCCTGCATGATTGACGAAATGATCCAATGACTGTCTCGAACGCTGGCTCAGTGAAATTGAAAAAGCTGTGAAGATGCAGCTTTACTGTAACCAAGTAGGTTGAGTTCAACTTGAGTTGAGTTTAGTTCTTGATTTAAGATATTAATCCTTCTCTATGTTAACTCTTATCTTTTTTTATTTTTTGAATTTGAGTTAGTTTTCTCATTCAATTATCTGAAACACCCCTTGGCGCTCACTTTTGATGGGGCGTCATTTTCAAAAAGTATTTGAATAAGCCTATACCAAAAGGAAAGATATTGCTTCCCCTATTGGATATAAATATCTTTGAATAACTATTGCTAAAATTAGGTTTGGTTTTCTTTGTCCTGTTAACAAGTTACGTATCAATTAATGATTGATTTATTCAATCCCTATAGGAACAGTAATGTCATAACAAAGCCAAAACTGAAAGATTAACTCATCAATCAGGCACATAAGTGGAGCATAATGATCAAATAGTTTAGTTAGTAATAGCTATTGACAACGAATTAAAGTTACGCCGGGGATAACAGGATGATATCACGAAAGAGTAGCTATTGTAAGTGATGTTTGGCACCTCGATGCCTGCTCTACCTATCATCTGGATTGTAACACCTTAGAAGGGTTCAGCTGTTCGCTGATTAAAAGGTAACGGGATTTTGCCTTCAGCACGTTGTGAAACAGTACGCTTCTTATCAACTACAGTACTACTATTCTTATTATTGTTGATTTTAGTACGAAAGGATTAAATTAATGTTATCTATAGTCATTCTTACTATCATTACTAATTAGAAATTTACTTTCTTTCTCAGATTTGATTCAAATTTTCAGTTTGATTATTGAGATAACCCACATAACAATGTAATAAAAGTTGAATGCATCTCAAACTCGAAGTATCATAACTAAAAATAGAATAGGAGATGCTTAATACTAAGGCATTATTATAGTTGATTCGATTGCTATATCATTTAAAACTAATTCCTTCTCATCTTCTCTATCTCTAATCATACTCCATTCTCACTACCTTAATTAGCTCATTTGGTAGACCGTTGGTCTTGTAATCAAGAGACCGGGGTTAAAATTCCTGATTGACCTTATCACTCGCTGACCTTATAGTCAAACGGTACGACGTTAGATCTTCATTATAAAAAGATCGTCTCAATCCCGGTTAAGGTTGATTTTTCTTTCTTCTTTAATGCGATATGGTGTAACTCGCTCTAACATACTAAGCTCATGACTTAGTGCTCTATGTTCAAATCATAGTATTGCTGTACTCAAACTAATAGTAATTATTTTTAATAGTTGGGATTGTAGCTTAATGGTAAACCTAACCACTCATAATGATTCGATATAAGTTCAATTCTTTGTTATTCCAATTACTTACTACTTAAACTATCATTCCTTTCTCCTTATTAATCTCACTCTAATTTAATATCATAATTTTTTATCCAATCTGACTCTCATTATTAATTAAAGTGGAATATTCAATCTCACTCTATTATTTAAACTGATTGTTATAGTTAATCTGACTGATAGTATTATTAATGGAATAATTAATATGACTGTAATAATAAATAAAATTGTCATAGTAAATCTGACTATAGTAAGAAATATCTTTCAAATTAAATAATTTATAAATCTAAACTTAAATAAAAAAAGGAAACTAAAAAAAATAATAAAATAAATAACTAAATAATTATCAATTTCTAATACTCTTATAAATAAAATTCATCTCTTCATTAAAAATAATAAAAATAAATAATCTAAAATAATAAATACTTCTACTCTTATAAACAAATAATACCTTGATATTAAAAATACTACCAAAT
>Ga0153922_1000544_pt1 | contig 15036 bp, 15 predicted proteins | sample TSNJ006MetaG_FD_104723 | JGI IMG/M metagenome (GOLD analysis project Ga0153922, IMG submission 104723) | Attine ant fungus gardens microbial communities from New Jersey, USA - TSNJ006 MetaG | ecosystem: Host-associated > Fungi > Mycelium > Unclassified | place: USA: New Jersey, Brendon T. Byrne...
CTCCCCAGTGACGTAGACACCCTGTGTTATGACAGACGAAGGCCCGCCATCAGATTGCGATGGCGGGCTCTCCCTATACAACTCAATACTCCGACAGGATATTTTCAATATAGCTTACAAGATCTCCGAGGCAACAGAATGTGTGAACGTCCTCATCGTGGATGGTCAGATCAAAGTTCTCCTCACAAACCATAACGAGCTTCGCCAAATCAATCGGCTCAATGCCGTATTCTGGAGTGAGCCTGGTGGATGCGTTGAAATCGTCTTCATCCACACTGACCACCTCGCTGAGGAGCCGGATCACTTTTTCCAATATCATCACGATCCCTCCTTCAGAAGCGGACTTGGATTCCCGCAGTAGAATAAGTTTAGGCGGTGAAGCGCTCTGGTGCAGGCGACATACAGAAGGTGACGGTCGTCCTGCGTTGTATAATGCGCCTCGTCCGTGTCACAAACCAGTGCAGCGTCAAATTCCAAACCCTTGGCCATGTATACTGGGATGATAAAGATCCCACGCGTATTGTAGTTGGTTCCGCCGACCAGAAGGCTCAGATCCATTCGGTCACTCAGATCTCCAAACAGTTGCCGCGTATCCCGTTCACTCTTGCACACAAGACCGATGGAAGCATACCCAAGCTCTCGGCAATAGGCCACTTCATTTTCCAGAGCGGCGAGATATTCCGCCCGGGTGGATGTGCCCGTGACAGCCGGTTCATCGCCGCTGCGGCCGACGCTTTCGATGGGAGTGGCAAGATCGATGAAACGGGAACTGTACTGTAATATCTCATTAGTGGAGCGGAAGCTCTGGTTCAGGGTGGCAAGATATGCATGCTCCTTTTGCAGTACATCCTGAATCTGTGTGTAGAGTGAGATATCCGTCCGGTTCTCAATCGTCTGGTTGATATCGCCAAGGATGGTATATCGTGACTTCACAAACAGGCGTTTCATAATTTCAAAGTGCATGGGGTCGTAATCCTGCGCCTCGTCCACCACAACCTGCCTGATGTCTTTGTACTCCGTACATGGAGTAAGCAGCAGATGCAAAAAAGTCAGGGCAACCGCATCCTGATAGGGCAATGTGGGTTCCTGTAAGCCGGTCTGAGTTATCTCAAAAATCTCATCCATTCGCTCCGGTAAAAGGATGCCCTCAGTAAGCGAATCAAAATACGCCCGATCTCTGAATAAATTCCGATACAGGGCCAGGCAGTCGAACCGGGTATAGGTACGGATATCGCAAATCAGCTCTGTACTCTCCGCAATGGAGTTCATCCGGGCGAACTCCTTCCAGTCATACATATGCTCTGGGTACTCGCCGGCCTCTTTTTCGAGCTCCGCAAGCCGCGGAACACGCATTTTGCGGATTACTTCCAGGATGGTTTCTTCGATACTCTGAAGGTTCAGGGAAAGCAGTCTGTCCTCCCCCAGTTCCAGCATCATTTTGTGAAGTTCGCCGCCGGTGAACACGGTTTGACCGCAATAGACTACATCGTGAAAGGGTATCCATTTGCAGGGAATATCCTGTGCGTACCGTTTCAGGATCGTAGCGAAGGCCGGGGAAGCTTTGAACGCAACACTTGCTTTCTGCAGCTCTTTGCTGTCCGGATTCTCACAGGTGAGAATTGTTTCAATCTCCTGATATTTTGGCTGTATTTTCGCAGTTCCGGTTCTCAGTACGGTGTGGAGTAAATCAAGGAACACAAGTGAAGACACATCGTGCTCGCCGAGTTCAGGAAGAACATCCGATATATACTGCTCAAAGAGCGTGTTGGGCGAAATCACAATGATATTGTTTGCATTAAGCCTTCTCGCCAACCCTTCATACATGAGATAGGCGACACGGTGAAGCGCGATTGATGTTTTGCCGCTGCCGGCGACGCCCTGTACCATAAGAAGCTGATTTTTATTATCCCGGATCACTTCATCCTGGTCTTTTTGAATAGTCTCGACAATGGTTTTCATTTTAGATGAGGTGTTCTTCGCCAGCATCTTGCGCAGGAACTCATCGACGATCTGCACATCGGCGTCAAAGAAATACTCAAATTGCCCATTCTTAATTTCATATTGACGCTTCAGGGTGAGAACCCCCTCTATTTTGCCGGCAGGCGCATCGTAGCAGGCATGCCCCACGCCATGCCGGTAAAACAGGCTGGAGACCGGTGCTCGCCAGTCATGCACATAGGACGTATGTGTCTTTTCATCCATCAGGCCAAACCGTCCGACATAATACGGTTCAGGCTCCTTATCCTCATCACGTTTGAAATCAATCCGTGCAAAGTAGGGAGAAACGGTCATTTTTTCGAGGGCGTCTACGCGGTTTTGTGCCGCAACAGCCGAATAAGTTTCACTGGCCAGTGGAGAGAGATACTGGCTGATTTCTATGACCCGGTCGAAATCATCCGAGGAGTGTGAGGTGTTCTCCCACATGTCCCGTCTTGATTGGATGAGTGTCTCTTGCTTTTGTGCACGATCATGGGTAGCGTCTTCAAGCTGTTTTTCTATCTGCTTCTCAATTTGTTGAAAATGCTGGTATTCCAGCATATAGTCTTGCTCATAGCCCAATGGCCGTCACCTCTTTCATCGTAAAAAATATGGGTATCTTCCCGCGCTTCAGTGCCACCATAACTCTATTCCTTTACCGCAAGGCAATAGTTTACGTTATCATAGATAAACCATCTTCATTCTATCTCAATAACCTCAAATCCGGCCTCATCCACGATAACGCAGAGTTCATCGTCTGTGATAATGCCCCGCGCCATCTCAAGTATAACGGACATCTCCTCCAAATCTACATTCACGTTGCTGATTCCATCGATATCCTCCAGTGTCTGTGTAAGAACACGGGCGCTCTGCCAGTTCACAAGTCCGCGTACAGTCAGTATTTTTTCCATGCTCATTCGCTCCTTCTTATGGATAGCAAGTCTCAACCTTGATTCAGTAAAAGCTGGAATATCTTCATTGCCTCTATGGAAATGTGGCTTTTGAGTTCATCTTCATTCTGGATCAGGCCTCTGCCCGAGATATAATTGGATATTTCACCCACAATATAGCAATGTGTGCTGTGCAGACTCTGACGGGCTAATGCTTCATCCGGATATTCACCATGAAGCTCCTTCCATATCTCTGAAACATATCGAGTCAATTCGCTGTTGGATTTTTGCGTTACAGCAATATCCCGTTCGGGACGGTCCTCACCGATATACTCATGCCATGCAAGCCGGAACCAGCCTTTGTTGTCTAAATAGAGGCAGACAAAGGCATCAAAAAAGTATTTTAGCTTCAATTCGGCGGCACTGGTCTGTCTGAGTTTATCCGCAAGTATTTTCATAAACATCTCCTGTAACGTCGCATGCGTTTCCCATAACAAATCCGTATAAGAAGGAAAGTAGTTATACAGGTTCGTATGGGCACAGCCTAAAGTACGCGCAATTTCACGCAGATTCAGTGTGCGCAGATCATTCCTATCTTTCATAAGCTCCAGCGCTGTTTCTACAATGACATCCTTCGTTATCTTCTTTTTCATTGGGAACCTCCAGACATTGGGTTACCACCGGTAATTACCGGTGGTAACCCAAGTATAGACCATATTCGTTGTAAAGTCAAGTAGATATAGGCTACCACTGTAGATATAGGCTGCCACTTATCAACGTGTGGTTCACAGATATAGGCTGGAGCCTGTTCTATTATACCCCTTCGAATAGAAGACCTCCTTGCCTCGCTTAACTTGCCGCTTTCTTTGCAGTATTTTTAATTATAAAAACTCCGGTTATTCCGAGTAATAAAATCCAAAACAGGATATATGCTAATTGAGGCATGAAATTATACAATCCCTTACCTTGCGCAATACCATCAAGCATATCCATAAAATGCTTTTGCGGAATTACAGCGCAAACCGCCTTTAATATGATATTGTTAGGTGAGAAAGCCACAAAACACCCGCCTAAAATTGAGGTAATAATCGCTATTACGCTTGCTGTCAATTGTATATTTTGCTTCACAATTGAGGATATGAAGAGGGAAAAAGCCGTCGTAAAGGCAACCAGTATCACTAAGAGCAATGCCAGCATTCCAAAGCTGAAGCTGAATTGGCTCCCCAAGGCGACCTTTGCCGCTCCGACTGCAATATATGTCGGAACATATAACAAACAAAAAGTAAATATGCCTTGCGCTAATATATATTGCCCTTCGGAAACAGGATTTGTCATTATTCTTTTTAAGGTTTTCAAATTTCTGTCCTCTGGATAAAGCCCCGTTATTGCTACACCTTGCATTATTACAACCATTATAATAACTCCGATAACGGTACTGCCAATATCCCGGTCATTATCCTTATTGCCGTAGCCGTTAAGTGAACCGCCATCATTAAAATACTGCCAGACAAGCTCGGTATCATGTTCGTTTTTCATCACGGTAGTTACCGTGCAGGTGTTATCGCTTTTTTTCTCCACGACATAATCATAATTCCCTAATAGTAATTCGGCTGTTTCCGGCCTCCCTGAAACTACATCAATTTGCAGCTTATCATTTTCAGGGTATGTTACACTTTCTTCAGACACAAAGGCCACCACGTCTTTCACATCGGACTTTTGAGAAAACAGCATTGTCGCAGCAGCAACCATTACGGGAATTACTATGGCGGCCATAACGATAACTGCTTTCTTCTCGACAATCCTGTATGCAAAATTTTTCAATAATTTTATTATTTTCATCAGACATAATCCTCCGGCCTATATATGATTTGACTTACAAAAATACAAGCAAGCGATAAAACAACCAACCCAAAGAGGGTATAGAAATAGGTGCTGAAATCCTGATTGTAAATCACTCTAAATGCGCTTTCAGTAACCCATTTCAAAGGCGTAAAGGCTGCAATTGACTTAAAAATACCCCTAAGATGTCCTACCGGTATAAAAACGCTTCCAAAGATAACAAAAAGTAATGATACTATTGGCGTTATTGCGTTTGCCTTTTCTTCACTTTTAAACAAACAGCATAGCATAGTCCCCATACTGCATCCGAAAAAAGTAAGGACAATAATCAATATAATAAAGTAAAAAATGTTATTACCGCCCAGGAAACAACCAAAAACATATTGTACGGCTAAGATGATCAGGCTGTACGAAATACTTGCAAAGATAAACGCCGATAACAGCTTAGATAAATACATGGTTGTTTTTGATACAGGGAAGTAAGCAAGGCGAAAATTTCCGCGTTTCACCTTCTCCTCCATAAATGTATTCGTCACGGTCATGGAAACAAGCATACCGGATAGTACCATGCACGTTACGGCATAATAGTCATAAGAACTGATGTCACCGCTAAAATTGCCGCTGCTCACGAAACCAAACGCGCCCAGCAATACCAGCGGGAAGATGGTGTTAATGCTTAGTAACATTGGGTTTCTGATAATATTCATAAAATCAAATTTGAATACTTTAAGAAAATTCATTTTTCACACACTCCCTTCCCATGCTTTAATCCCTTAGTGTTCTCCCTGTTAATTCCAAAAAGACCGTTTCCAATGATGATTTCTGGCTGGTCATACTCTCCAGCACACAATCATTTTGCAACAATGCTGATATAATCGCATTAAGATTGTTACTGGATTGCTCAGAAGTAACATTGATAAGATTATCAGCGACAGATATGTCTAACACTCCTTCAATCTGATATAAAGTGTCCTGTATAAAATTGACTCCCTGTTCAAGATGGAAAGTATACGTTATCTGGTCGTCGACCTGTTTCGTTAAAGATTCCTTTGTGCCCTCTGCGATAATTACACCATCATTCATAATCAATATCCTGTCAGCAACAGCTTCAACTTCTTCCATATAATGAGTAGAGTAGATCAGTGTAACGCCCTGACGCTTTAGCACATTTATCGACTGTAAAATATGATTTCGGGATTGCGGGTCAATTCCAACGGTTGGTTCGTCCATAATAATGATTTTAGGTTTATGGACAATACCGCAGGCAATATTCAAACGCCGTTTCATACCACCTGAAAAGCCTTTTGGCTTATCATCTTTTCTGTCATACAAAGAAACCCGTTCTAATGCATCACGAACGTACTGATTGAGTTTCTCACCACCCAGGCCATGTAAGCTGCCAAAAAAGCGGACATTCTTTTCTGCGGATATTTCCTCATAAATCGCTAAGTCTTGAGGTATGATGCCTATATTCTTCTTTAGCATATTTTTGTCTTTTTTAGAATCGTAATTTAATACACGAATCGAACCCTTATCGGGATGTAGCAAAGTAGCTAACATATTGATGGTGGTGCTCTTGCCCGCACCATTGGGGCCGAGCAGTCCGATTACTTCTCCCTCAAAAATATCAAAGCTAATTCCATTAACAGCCTTTCGCCGGCTATAGCTTTTTTCCAATTCCTTTACAGTAATAACCGTTTTCATTTTATATCAATCCCCTTCCTTTAAGCTCATTTTTTGAAGTATGGTCTTTTTCACTATTGTTATCTGACGAATGGATCCGGCGTAATGCAAATTTTTCTAAAGCCCGCATTTGAGCTTCTTGCAGCCCTGCCAAATCAGCAAATTTATCATTAACATCTTCTTCAAATCCGCTCTGCTCCTCGCCATCAAACTGATAAAGTTTTTGCAATAAGCACCATAATGTTTCCAATTCTTCACATGTGAAATCATTAAAAATATCCGCGAAAAACTCTATTCCTTTTTCGCTATATTCAAGCATGACGTTTTTCCCGGATTCTGTAATTTTCATATTTTTCGCACGCTTATCCAGCTTGCTTGGGATTGCGGTAAGATAGCCTTTACTCTCAAGATTGGCTAATAGCTGGTTTGCACTCTGCTTGGTAGTACCCAACTTTTTTGCTATGTTAACAAGCGTTGTTTCATCTTCCGGCAAATGGGCGATTGCCAGCATCACCATATATTGCCTTGCCGTCAAACCATCAAAGTAGCTATCGCCCAGTGTTTGCAGCTTGTTAGTGACAGTAAAGAAGGTTGCGTATGCCTGTTGCATTAAATTTAATTCTTTAATGGCTTTAGAATAATCCATAAAATCCTCCCGTTGCATATTAGTAATTATAATTACTATACCACAATAGCACATCGCCTTATATTTGTCAATATAATGACTATATTTATTTTTAAGGCTGATTCCTAATCATAATTATCTCGAATTCTGGATTAAACGGCAAGCAGGATAAGTGGGCCGGACTATATTATGAATCACGAATAATCAATGTTAAAGGGACGCGACAATCGGATTTTATCGGGTGTCACGTCCGTTTTTTTGAGGTTACGTTGTTTCTTTGAAACGTACACTTAAACAGGAGATAATAATACCACCAATAATACACACCAAGCCAATAATATGTACAATAAGGACTTGCTCTTTTAATATCAATGCAGAAAGTAAAATACTACTAATTGGAACAACGCTGGTAAAGACTGCCGCACTACTGGCCGGAACCTTTTCAATCCCCTTAAACCAAAATACATAGGAGAGGAACGAAACAAAAATACCATAGTAAAATACACAGAATACAGTCGAGCTATCTATTTTTGTCCAGTCGTATTGAAGTCCGTCATAAATTGAAAATGGAAGCAGTAATATGAACGCATAAAACGTAATTATCGTTGTACGGTACAAGGCAGACATAGGTTTACAGGCAGCTTTACTCAAAACGGAAAACAACGCCTCACATAATACAGCCAGCAGGATCAACATATTCCCTTTGATAGAACCGGAACCATCCGTATCACCATACAAGAAAGGGTATAAATTGATGAATAACAGCCCGAAAAAAACAAAAATAATACCAAGTATCTGCTGTCTTGTTAGCTTTTCTTTGAGAAAGTAATACGCCAATAAAGCAACAAGTACAGGGGAAGCGCTTGTGATCAAACCGCTATTAGCCGCTGTGGTATATCGTAGCCCCCAAAAAGTAAAAATTCTATAGAGAAAAACACCGAAAAGCGCCTGCAGCAAAAGTATGATGTTCGTTTTCAAATCAGCCTGGACAGCCTCTTTTTTAATGAAAAACAGTAACGGAATCAGGAAAAGTAGCCCGACTACAATACCGAGTTCCGTTGCTAAAAAGGTTGGTAAGGAACCTACCATGATTTTGCTAACTACCACAGCGCTTCCCGAAATAAACATAGCTCCCGCAAGATACAAGTATGAAGCTCGATATGTACGCATATTTGGCTTCATTTTAATAAACCTCAAGCATCTGTATTTCTACATCTGGAATGGCTGACAAAAGATAGTGGCGGATGTTTTCAAGGTGTTGGCGTATTTGTTCCCTGGTGACACCATCAACACCATAGACGAAGTACAGCGCATTCCGGGTGGCGTTGGTAATCCGGGTACGGTAATCCGGGCCATTTAATACGCTGGACAGAATACCGCTTCCATCCGATAAGAACAAATCGTTTTTTGTTAGTTGCTGATCTTTGCCGGAAATGCCCCTGTAATTTTCCGTACCTGTGGCAATGTTCATTGTAAGGTTTCCATTTATCTGATTTAAGTCATGACCGGCAGTTAAAAGCTGATTATCCACTTCTGCAAGAAACATGGCTTCCACTGGCATGCCAGCATTGGGAATCCCTTTATCTTTTAACAAAATTGACTCTAATTGCAGGAGTACAGGATAAGTTTTCTTGAATTTTTTATAATAGGCGACATAATGGCAGATTGGTTCGCGACTGCTTACAGTTTTCCGCTCATATTCTTTATGTTTAGTTTTAATTCGGTCAATTTCAGTGTTTTTTAATATATCCATGCGTGACCTATTGGCGGTATTATGAACCCCTTGTGCCACCATGATACCGAAAATAGAATTTGGGTGAACTTCTTTTACAGCAGGCAGAATTTTAATCATTATAAATTTCCTCACTTCTTATTTGATATTATGAAAAGATATGATATAATTTTATCATCATGCAAGTGGTTTATAAAGAACCACATTTATTGTATTTCTAAAGAACCACTTTTGAGGAGGCTATATCATTATGTGGATAACGATTGAGAGAGAAAGTAAATTGCCGCTTACCCGGCAAATCTATGATAAAATCAGGAAAATGATTTTAGATGGCGCACTTGTTTGTGGTCAAAAGTTACCATCTACCCGTACACTTTCTAAGGAATTAGGCGTATCCCGGAATACGGTGCTTGATGTATACAATCAAATGATTGCCGAGGGTTATTTGGAAGCATATCATGGTTCTGGAACAATTGTAGCGGAAGGACTTAGGGAGCTAAAACTCCCTGACCACGAAGTATGCGAGAGGTATAAAACTGACAAACAAAAAGATAACAACATCATCATTGATTTTCGTACTGGTGTACCAGCGCTGGATTTATTTCCAAAAAAGGATTGGGCGCGGCTCTATCAGAATACATGCAGTAGTTTGCCATATACGGCCTATGGATATTGCGGCGCATTCGGCGTATGGGGATTACGGGAAGCAATCACACAGTATTTGTTTCGTTCGCGTGGAATATCATGTAACCCGGAACGCATTATTATTACTTCCGGTTCGACACAAGGACTATCGTTGATTTCCAACCTGCTGAAAAAAGATAAGAAAAAAGTTTTGATAGAAGAACCATCACATCCGGGTTTGCGAAAAGTAATTACTTCAGCTGGTTGTATGATTGAACCAGTCCCCACAGATAATCGAGGAATAAATACCGATTTTCTAAGCCCTGATAGTGAGGTTTCCTTTATCTACACCACTCCGTCACACCAGTATCCGTTAGGAAGCATACTATCAATTCAAAGGCGCCTTTCTTTAATACGGTATGCCGAAGAAAATAACTGCTATATCGTAGAGGATGACTATGACAGCGAGTTTCGATACGAGGGGCAGCCTGTAAGTTCCCTTTACGAATTAAACCCTGAACGAGTGATTTATATTGGCTCCTTCAGCAAAATACTGTCCCCGGCAATCCGGCTTGGTTTTATGATTTTGCCTGATGAATTATTATCCTCATGCAAGACATTGAAAGCACATTCCGATGTACATACGGACGCCCTAACGCAATACACATTGGCGGAATTTATTAATAGCGGCCAATTAGAAAGGCACATCTGGAAGATGAAGAAATATTATAGCCGAAACCGAAATCACATGCTTCATGAATTGACGGAACAATTTCCAGATGGGTTTGAAATTCTGGGACATGCAACGGGATTGCATATGGTGGTCAAGTTCCATGATGTAATATTTACAAAGCAGTTAGTCAGAGAAATTACCCGGCAGGGTGTCAGGATATATCCGGTTGAGGGTTATTTACTCAAAAAAACTGGTGAACACAGTCAGGAAATTCTTATGGGGTATTCGCGTTTGACTTTATCCGATATAACAAAAGGCATTCGAATTCTTAATAACACAATCCATATATTTCACTAAAAACATCAGTGCGCTTTAGCCGTATGTGGCTGATACCTAAAGATGCGGAGAAATCGAGAGATGGGTGAATAAAAGCAGAAAAATAAATCAAATTTAAATTAAGAACTGATATGATTAGGTTTGATGGGAGATGAACTCGTTGCAAAAAATATTGATTATTGAGGATGAAACAACAATTCAATCTGTTTTGAAAGAATTGCTTACAAATGCCGGTTATTCTGTGTCTGTGGCAGGTGATGGCGTTGCAGGTATACAAGCGTTTCTAAATGAAAGCTATGATCTTGTGCTTTTGGATGTCATGATGCCTAAGTTAGACGGCTATGCTGTTTGTAAAAGGGTGCGGAAAACATCCGACACACCCATTATTATGCTTACCGCACTGGATGATGAGCAGGCGCAGATCAAAGCCTTTGAAATGAAAGCCGACGATTATATTACCAAACCATTTTCATTAAAACTTGTTTTAATGCATGTTGAAGCGGTTTTGCGGCGAACCTATCAAAGCGTGGCAGATGAAAATGAGGTTATAACTTACAAGAATATCCGGCTTGACCCTGTGGGGGTACAAGTATTTGTTTCAGGACATGAAATCGCCTTGACCCGTATCGAATATGAACTGCTACACCTGTTTCTAAAAAACCAAGGCCGTGTATTTACGAGGGACAATCTTGTAAACATTGTTTGGGGATATGACTTCTTCGGTGATGAAAAAACGGTAAATATCCATATCATGAACCTGCGCCGTAAATTGGGCGTTGACTGCATTGATACAATACGAGGGGTGGGATACAGACTTGCGAAAGAGAATTAAAAACAGTTTATCCGCAAAAGTATTTCTTTGGATTGCAGGGCTCCTTATCCTGTGCAGCCTTGTCATCTACGGTATCATTATGCTTACCCTGCCCCAGAGCTATGAGATTGTTGTGGGTGGGAAGGTACAAGATGACGCCAATGTGCTAATATCAAAGCTATACAATGTGAGCTTCGAGGACGGAACTGCACTCATCAACGATTTTTCTATTAAATATGATGCCTATATTATGCTGACAACAGATGGCGTTTCCAAGTCTTTTGGAGAGAGGCCGGAGGGTTCGTCAGCTATTACAGTGGCGTCAAATATTCAGTTTACGGATCGTACAGCAGGAAGCACGTTGACAATATTGGTCAACACCTCCGCGCAAGCGGAAATCACAACAGCCTTTTTAAAACTATTGCCCTACATCATACTGTTTATTTTTCTGATTTCGTTTATCGGCGCCTTTTTGTGCAGCCGTATATTGGTGAAACCGATTATACAGATCAGCAGCATTTCCAAACGCATGAGTGAATTCGATATGACGTGGCACTGTACAGTAAATCGCACCGATGAACTGGGTATGCTTGCAAACAGCCTGAATGCAATGGCAGATAAACTCAATACTTCTATGCGCGAGTTGGAGGACGCAAACCAAAAACTAAGTGAGGATATTACCTCCGCAAAGAAAATGGAGAAGCAGCGCAGGGACTTTTTCGCGGCGGTATCGCATGAATTAAAGACTCCTATTACCCTGATAAAAGCACAGGTGGAAAGCATGGTCATGGGAATTGGGGATTATAAGAACCATGAAAAGTATCTGCCGATGGTTTTGTCCGCTACGGAAAATATGGATGTTTTGGTCAAAGAAATCCTGACCATAGCTAAAATGGAGGCTATGGGACTGGAAGATCGTATGAAAGATACAGATGTAGCAAGTATTATTCAGGAATGTGTAGAGGGCGTTCAACCGTTGGCAGATGAAAAACAAATAGCGGTTAAAACGGATATACAGGAAAATCAAGTTATATCCGCCGAGCCGCCGCTCCTTAAAAAAGCGATTTCCAATGTGATAATAAACGCCGTTCGACACTCGCCCGTGGGAAGCGATGTTCTGATACGGCTGGCAGATAAACAACTGACTGTAGAAAATACAGGTGTAACAATTCCATCCGACGACCTGCCCTATCTGTTTACGCCGTTTTACCGGGCGGAAAAATCCAGAAACAGGTCTACCGGAGGCAGCGGATTAGGGCTTTATATCGTAAAAATCATATTGGATTTACACCGTTTGGACTATCGGATTGAAAACGGAATAAACAGTGTATTGCTCACAGTCGATCTAAACCAAAAATAAATCAAATATAAACCAAACGAAAACCATCCTTTCATATAATGGGAGATATTCTAATGAAAGGTGGTTTTTTTATGTCTTTTGTTCGCCGTGCTTTTCTCTATGTAACGAGAAAACGCACAAAAACTCTGATTCTATTTCTAATATTGCTTGTAATTTCTACATTGGTGCTTTCCGGAATGGCCATAAAAGACGCTACGGAAACAGCGCAGCTTAATGTACGACAGGCATTAGGCGGCGTGTTCACTCTGGAGCAAAACACCAATGATTCTACAAAGTGGGTCAACAAAGAGGTCGGAGGATTGGGCTACCAGTCTTACTATAACGGCGCATCGCTTACTGCAGAACTTGCGGATTATATCATGGAAAATACCAGCGGTATTAACGGATACAACGCAACCTATGTTGATTATGCCGTACCCAAGCATCCGAATGGAGAACCATTAGAACTACTGGAAAGCGATGGCGACGAGGGCGGTATGAATGCACTCTTGTCTGGATTTGGGGATTTTAACGCAAGCATATCCGCATACGCAAGTACGGATACCAAGTTCGACAGCTATTTTTCCGGGGGCTATATTGAGCTTATCGAGGGGCGACATCTGGTGCCGGGTGATGAAAACGTCGGCATCATCAGCAAGGAACTGGCTGATCTCAACGGTTTGTCTGTTGGCGACATCCTAACGCTGCAAATGTCTGAATACAGAGCGTCTGTGGGTGGTGTGGATTATGCGGATACTGTGACACAAATTGAAATCATCGGGTTATTCCAGTCCACTGTAAAAAGCACAACAACGCTTTCAAACTGGTCTATGGACAATGCCCTCTATACAACATTGGATGTGGTACGCCATGTTCGACCGGACAGAGGCGGTGATGGGTACGATAATATTTACTTCTATGTAAACGACCCGTCGGAAATGGATTCCATCATTTCCAATATCAGATCGTTACCGGAGATTGATCCAACAGATTTTGTTGTCAACGTTGACAGCAGTGATGCGGATTCCGTCATGAAACCACTGACAAATATGAACAAATTGATTACCCTCCTCATTGTTTTAATCCTCGTAGTGGGCGCAGTTGTTTTATATTTGGTGCTGGCAAACCGTGTCAAAGAGCGCATTCATGAAAGTGGTATTTTGCTCTCCCTCGGCGTGGGCAAGGTCAAAATCATTGGACAATACTGCATAGAAGTTGCGCTTGTCGCCATTCTTGCATTTGGCCTGTCGGTTTTTAGCAGCGGCTTTATTGTGCAAACGGTGGGAAATCAGTTATTGGATTATACGCTTTCAGACTCTATAACCAATACCGAAACTGGTGAAATACAGGAATATGATGGCATTACCGCTGTCGGCTCTGATAGTTTTGCACCACAATTTGAAAATAAGGGAAATTTAACGAATATCCAAGTTTCCATTGGATCCCAATCAATTATCCTGTTATATATCGTCGGGTTTGCCGTCATTTGTATCTCGGTGGTACTTGCCGCGCTGCCTATGTTACGTATCAAACCAAGAGAAATACTTTCAAAAATGAGTTAGGAGGGACTGTGTATGTCTGTTTTACAATTACAAGATGTTCGATATGCGTATGACAAAAATAAAAAAGTGTTGAAGGGAATTAATGCGGAGTTTGAAAAGGGAAAGCTCTATGCGATTTTAGGCCCCTCCGGTTGTGGGAAATCAACACTGCTATCACTGATAGGAGGACTGGACAGTCCTACAAGCGGACAGGTATGCTATGATGGGCAAGACATCGAGAAAAAGATCGGGCTTTCAGGTTATCGCAGAAAGCATATTGCATTCGTTTTCCAAAGCTACAACCTGATTGACTACATGACCCCGGAAGAAAATGTGGCGCTTTCCTCCAACTTGCCATCTCTGCCGCTTTTTGAAAAACTGGGCTTAACAAAAGACGAAGTCAAACGAAATGTGCTGAAGCTATCCGGCGGGCAGCAACAGCGAGTAGCTATTGCCCGTGCATTAGCCTCCAATGCGGAAATCCTATTGGCCGACGAGCCTACAGGCAATCTGGATGAGGATACCGCTACGGGTATTGTAGAGATATTAAAAGACAGCGCCCACAAGTCGGGCAAATGTGTGGTGGTGGTTACACATTCAAACGATTTAGCAAAGCAAGCGGATACGGTTTTGCGACTAAAAAAAGGAGTTCTGTGTTAATTCACTGTTAAAAATAGAAAAGCGGGGTAATCGCTATTAAAAATGGAATATCATACGGAAAACGAGGTGAATATATGCAGATAGACTATTGGATATAGGCGACCGAATCAGGGCCGGGCAATAGATCTAGGTCATCCTGTCGGCGCTTCTGGATGCCGAATTGTCCACCTAATGAAAAAGTGCGATGCCCAATATGGCTTGGTTTCACTCTGTATTGGGGGCGGGATGGGTACTTGCATCATTTTGAGGAATGTTTAGGTTTACTCTATCTTCGCTAACAATTGATGTATTATCCATTATCAGCAA
>Ga0153922_1000546_pt1 | contig 14962 bp, 18 predicted proteins | sample TSNJ006MetaG_FD_104723 | JGI IMG/M metagenome (GOLD analysis project Ga0153922, IMG submission 104723) | Attine ant fungus gardens microbial communities from New Jersey, USA - TSNJ006 MetaG | ecosystem: Host-associated > Fungi > Mycelium > Unclassified | place: USA: New Jersey, Brendon T. Byrne...
GTAATTTATTTCCAAATGGCAGTCAGAGCTGCTGATACAGAATACACCAGCCAATTATTCAAATAAGAAAAATTGCTTAAGACCATGGAAACGACATGATGATTTTGTGACAGAGGGTAAGGAGCTTAGAGAGGGAAATGATGATGTTCATAAAGCAGGTTGAAGAACAGTTAAGCAGAATGTCTGCGGCAGAAAAGGAAGAATGGATTCTATCTCAGGCAAGATTGTTATCGGAAAGAGAGCAGCAGGACTTTTTGATGTCGCTTTCCGGTGAAAAGAAAATCATATATATGCCAAGTCAAAGAGAAATAGCGGAATTTTGCGAGAAGGTTGAGAGTGGTGAAATTTATCTTGAATATGAGACGCATTATTATGAGTTTGATGATGACGGTCGGTATATGGATGACTGGAAAGTGTGGCATAATGACCCGTCAGGAGCAATGCCATTCCTAAACAGAACATTTAAAGGCTGCCATGATTTACTGATTTTGAATGAGTATCAGACTGCAGCCGATATTCTGGACAGGGTATGCGGACTGGCATTCAAGGTGGTGGAAGCGGAGGACTCGGAAGATTTCGAGGAGGATTCCCCGTTTACAGTGGTAGATGCCGATGAAGAGAGCATGCTGTCTGTAAATATCAGAGATGTTGGAATTGATTGGGTAACGTCGGTTGTTAGATTAACAGATAAATGGGAGAGCTTGGAGCTTGCAAATATATTAGTCAGGATATTTAAACATCCGGTATGCAGAAAAATCAATCCAAGCATACTCATTGAAGAAGCGATTCCGGAAGGTCTATTTTCTCATATGCTAAATATATTGAATACAGAAATTTTAGGTGGAGAAATCATATTTAATAAGATGTTTCCTGAAATTGCGTATTCCCACGAGAAATATTTGTTTGAGAAAGAACTGAAAAGAAAGCAGGGGATCGCATTAGATATCCGTTTCAAGTGTTTAGAACCAGTACAGAAAAAAACGCAGCAAAAGGTTTTTGCTCTTGCATCTTCCTGGGAACAGATTCAAGAATTACTTGAACAACTGAGATTTGAACGATACATAGACGATCAATGGGAGATAGGAGAAGTCTGGAAGATATGTGAAGCCTTAATGAGAAGAGGCAAATTTGAGCAGGAAGACTGGGAACTGAGAAAAAAGATTTTATCCGACATGATTAAGCATAATTATTATAATAATTATGGATGCTATGATCCAATGCTGGCTCTTTCAAAGAAAATATGTATAGAACCAAAGGAGTATCTTGCCCTTGCAGAGATAATGGAAGAATCCGGATATTACGAGAAAAAGGCGGCAGAATTATATCATCAATATGGGAGAGATGACAAGTATGTTTCTTATCTGGAAACGCATCTGGGAAAGGGAAGCGAAACATATGTAGCATTGATCGAGTATTATAAGAAACATAATAATTTTGATAGAGCACGACAAGTGGCAGAGCAGGGATTGGAAAAGTGTAAAGATGATCTGACGGATATTTTTATATATCTTCTTATGGATGCAAAGAAGAATGAGGCTAAAGACAGGTATAAGAAATTTTATAGTAGTGCAAAGAGAAGGCGTGGCGCGGATATTATTCGAATTGATGAAACTTTAAATGGAAAAGAATAGATGATATCACATTTAACGATTTAATAAGTCAGTTTGGAAAGATACCGGGGAAGCGCTTGCCGTATGTATAATGGAATATGTGAATGGGACATCGAATACTGTGCGGGAACGGGAATAGTTCCTTTTCTGATGAAGAGGGTGAACGCTTTGAGCGATAATAACCGGATAAATCCAGAAGCCGATTCCTTCTATGATGGCATCTGTTCAGTGGGCATGCAGTTTTTACAGGAAATAATCGTGCAGTGGGTGTATATAGGCGGATATCCCAATAAGTGCTTACACTAATAATGTTCAAAATATAAATAATAGATAGTTTAAAAAACTGTTAAAATATTATATAAACTGATAATTGCTTGACAATATATGCTGGAATGCGTAAAATTGAAATACAAGAATCCTACTGGTATATCCAAGATAAACAGGTTCTTTTTTCATGGGAAGGGGGAGAATTATGTTTCAATTTAATTATGAAGCAGGAGTGGGAACAGTCAGTGTTTGCCTTGTGTGGATTTTAGTATTTCTGGCATTATTTTTATTGAATGAGGTGAGCCGAAGATTTAAGGCAGTCGGGATTTTATCTTTTATAGTGCTGCCGATTGTTTTGTCAGTGCTATGGTTTACGGTGCTTAGCGGGTCTGCATATACAGACTGGTTCCATTTAGTTAAAGTATATTCAGCGACCGCAGGCTGTATTGGTTTTTGGTGCATTCGCCATGTGCGGGGAACAAATAAGAAGACCGGAAAAGACTGGGCACTTGCAGACAATAAGATAGCTCTTTGTTTTCCGCCGCTTATCCTGGCAATCAATATAGCAGAAGCAGTTATCCGCGATTTTGAAGTGGGTAAGACATACGCAGTAATGGCACAAGATGCTGCCGCGGATGCTCCGGTTATGCTAATGGGAGGTTCATGGAATTACATGAATGCAATTGCCGGTATACTCAATATTGTTATAATTACCGGTTGGTTTGGAATTCGTATTCGGAAAAAGACAGACAAAGATGGAAGCAGGGATATGCTCTGGCCGGATATGCTATGGTTCTATATTATCGCTTATGATCTGTGGAACTTTGCTTATACATATAACTGCCTTCCGCATCATGCATGGTATTGTGGATTTGCACTCTTACTTGTACCAACACTTTGCGCTTTTACAGTTGGGAAAGGTGCCTGGCTTCAGCACCGAGCACAGACTCTGGCACTTTGGTGTATGTTTGCACAGACCTTCCCGAGATTTCAGGATTATGGGAAATGGCGCGTGGATTCTACCTATAATCCAACGATATACTTTATAGTAAGCTTTTTAGCATTGGCAGCGAATATAGCTGTACTGGTTTATATGGTTTATAAATGGAAAAAGACAAAACGGAATCCATATACGGGTGAGCTATATACAGATTTGAAATCTTATCAGAAAATTAAGGCATTAGCAGAATAGGAGGTGATACCGGAATGGAAGAATTCAGAGTTCTTAAAATTAAGGAAAGTGTATTCGAGGACAATAATAAAGATGCGAGGCTTTTAAGAGAGCAGCTTAAGGGGGAACGCACATTCTTGCTGAATCTAATGAGTTCTCCGGGCGCCGGGAAGACCACGATATTAGTCAATACCATCAACAGCCTTAAAGAAAAACTCAGCATAGCGGTAATGGAAGCGGATATTGATTCGGATGTGGATGCACGGACAATCTCAAATACCGGGGTGAAAGTGATACAACTTCATACAGGAGGCATGTGTCATTTGGATGCGGATATGACAAGACAAGGTCTTAAGGGACTTGATGCCGGAGATACGGATCTGGTTGTCCTTGAAAATGTAGGGAACCTGGTATGCCCCGCTGAATTTGACACAGGAGCCACTAAAAATGCCATGATACTAAGCGTTCCCGAAGGAGATGACAAGCCCCTTAAATATCCTTTGATGTTCCGGATATCAGATGTACTTTTGATTAATAAGATAGATACGTTAGAAGTGTTCGATTTTGATTTGGAGCTATGCATACAGAGGGTTAAGAAACTAAATCCGAATATAGCTATTTTCCCGGTTTCAGGCAAAACAGGTGAAGGTATGGAGGAGTGGATTAACTGGCTGTATCAGGAGGTTAAGGGAGGTTAGAAAGTATGGAGCAATCAATAACTAAAATGTACTTTCCGGAAGGTTATGAGTGTAAATATAATGAAAAGGTTATGGCACTGGCCAATATGTTAGGAAGGAAAGAACCGGAGAAAAACGGATATAAATGGGATGATCCGGAATATGTAATTCTGGAAGCCGGTGTAGATGATGATATGGCTGAGGTGGGTCTTGCTATGGGGTACTTTACCAGGCGGACAGCAGCCGAAGTCGCCAAGATTATGGATAAATCAGAAGCGTATTGTCATGAGCAGATGATGAAGCTTGCCCAATACGGCACGTGCTTTGTAAATGTTATTGACGGAGTGGATACGTTCTGGCATGCCGAAAGCTGGATCCCGGGCATCATGGAAATGATTGTAAACAACCTGGACAATGTCGAAAAATATCCGGTAGTTGCCTATGCTATGGAGGCTTATGGGAGGGTACGGGGTCCGGCGAGTTCCGGTATGTTTCCGCCTGGCATCGGTTTAATGCGAGTAATCCCTATTGAAACGGCAATTGAAGGAAATAGCCACAGAGTTAGCTACGAGGAGGTTTCCAAGTATCTTAATGATAATACGATTTTCTCATGTTCCCCTTGTTCCTGCAGGACAGACCGTGAAGCCATGGGTGAAGGCTGCGGGCATCTAAAAGAGGATATGTGCATTCAGTTGGGGCATGCGGCAGAATACTATATTCGTACTGGCCGCGGCAGAGAAATTACCAGAGAAGAAGCGTTTGAAATCATCAAAAGAGCAGAAGAAAATGGCTTGATGCATCAGATTCCGAACATTGATGGTTCGGGAAAAACACACGCAATATGTAATTGCTGCGGCTGTTCTTGTCTGTCACTGCGTTCCGGAGCTATGTATAAAAACGTAGATATGATTCGGTCGAATTATGTATCAAAAGTAGATAAGGAAAAGTGTGTAGCCTGTGGACAATGTGTGGAAAATTGTCCTATGAACGCTATGCGGCTGGGACAAAAGCTGTGTTCGAATAAGTCGGTTACTGAAGATATTACGACTACATACACGCCAAGAAATCATCAGTGGACACAGGAGGATTGGAATCCGGAATATAGAACCACCCGCCGGGAAGTAGTAGATACAGGGACGGCTCCTTGTAAAACAAGCTGTCCGGCACACATTGCGGTGCAAGGATATATTAAATTAGCAGCACAAGGCAAATATACAGAAGCGCTTGAGCTTATAAAAATGGAAAATCCGTTTCCGGCAGTTTGCGGATATGTCTGTAATAAGCGCTGTGAAGATGCCTGTACAAGAGGTGATTTGGACGAGCCGATAGCGATTGATGCGATTAAGCGTTTCATAGCAGATCAGGATTTACATAAGGATATTCGGTTTATTCCGCAAAAGCGCCATGATTATAGCGATAAAAAGATCGCAGTTGTTGGTTCGGGTCCGGCCGGATTATCCTGTGCGTACTACCTGGCTATTGATGGATATGATGTGACTGTGTTTGAAAAAGAAGAAGTAGTTGGCGGTATGCTTACCCTTGGGATCCCTTCATTTGTACTTGAGAAAGATGTAGTAGCTGCAGAGATAGATGTTTTAAAAGAACTGGGCGTAAAATTTAAAACAGGTGTTGTAGTAGGGAAAGATATTACCCTGGGTCAGTTAAGAAGTCAGGGATATGAGGCTTTCTATCTTGCTGTTGGCGCTGGGAAGGGCCGTAAAGTAGGTGTGGAAGGTGAGGATTCTGCAGGCATCATTTCCGGAATTGAATTTTTATCACGGGTAAATCAGGATGAAAAAGAAACGGTTTCCGGAAACGTAGTGGTTATCGGCGGCGGAAATGTTGCCATCGATGTGGCCCGCGTTGCAGTTCGTGCAGGCGGAGAAAAGGTCAGCATGTATTGTCTGGAAAAGCGAGAAGAAATGCCGGCTTTGGAAGAAGAAATTGAAGTGGCCAAGGCGGAAGATATTCTTATTAACAACTCCTGGGGACCAAAACGCATCCTTTCAGAAAATGGGAGAGTTACAGGAGTAGAATTCAAACGCTGTACCAGTGTTTTTGACAGGGAAGGACGTTTTAGCCCGCAGTATGATGAAAATGATACGATTACCGCTGCCGCAGATTATGTGCTGTTATCAATCGGTCAGTCAATTGATTGGTGTGGTATCCTTGATGAAAGTAAGGCAGTATTAAATAAGAATAATACAATTCAGATAGATGAATTAACCTATCAAACTGCCGAACCCGATGTATTTGCAGGAGGAGATGCGGTTACAGGTCCGAAGTTTGCTATTGATGCCATTGCAGCCGGTAAGCAGGGAGCCATCTCTATTCATAGATTTGTACATCCGGGGCAGGATTTACGAATTGGCCGAAGCCGCCGTGAATTTGTTGAACTGGATAAAGCAGCAGCTGTGATAGACAGTTATGATACTACATCAAGACAGCGGACAGAAAAAGTAGACGGGCAGAAATCAAAGAAGACCTTTAGAGATTTACGCGGTTCTCTTACAGAAGAGCAAGTGCATAAAGAGACCGAGCGCTGTCTGGGTTGCGGGGCTACCGTGGTAGACGGGTATATGTGTGTTGGCTGTGGAATGTGTGCAACAAAATGCAAATTTGATGCGATAAAATTAGAGCGTGTATATGATGGAGAAGGGGTAGAGTTCTTAGGAATGAAAAAAGCTATTGTACCTCACGTAATAAAACGTAAAGTAAAAATAACCGCTAACAAAGTATTTGGAGGGAAAAAATAAGCTATGCATGAGTTGGGGATCATGTATCATATCGTTAAGCAGGTATTAAAGATTGTAGAAGAAAATGAGCTTACAAAAGTGGAAGCAATTGTTCTTCAGGTAGGGGAGGTTTCTTCCGTTATCCCAAAATATCTTTATGCCTGCTTTCCTGCTGCAACAGATGGAACGTTGCTTGAAAACACGAAGCTTGAAGTAGAAGTACTGACGGCAAACGGAATATGTAAAAGCTGCGGCAAAGTATATGCACTGAAAGAGCACTCCCGAAAATGTCCTTATTGTGGTGGGACGGAGTATGAAATGATTAGTGGCAGTGAGTTTTATCTCAAAGAGATCAGAGCATGCTGACCATTATATTCTCCAGGGAATGATTCCGCAGACCTTCCGATATTCTGACGGCGCAGCTGCTGCATACCGGATCAAAATATATTTGACATACAGTCATATTCGGCAGTATATGAAAAGGTTTTGATGTTGTCCTAACAATTGCGCCAAAGAATTTTGCATTATTTGGTATACCGGTAATAATGGCTTTTTTCCAAGTAATTATGTGTGCAACAACATGATTAGATAGTATTCGTACAATTATGCGAATCGTTATTAAGATGACAGAAGTGAATGCTTTTGGTCAGTTTTTAATTAAAGATGAGATGATGAACTTGTTCTTTAATGATTACTTTTTCATCAAGAAGGACGGATTGATACCTGGTTATATAGATGAAATTGAGGAGATGTTTCGGCAGGTTAAGAATACCGATGTATATGAGAAAATGGTTCGTGAGTATCAGACCTTAAAACAGGTAGGTGAATATCAGGCAAGAGACATCATAGGATATGATAACTTCATATTTATTATGCCTCCTTTATCTTATGAAGAGTTTTATAATGAAATCGGCAATCCTAAAGCGGAATATGAGAAAGTGCATAATTACAAAAATGTTATTTTCTGGTCATTTAGCCGTAAGGATTATCAAAAGACAAATTAGTGGTCAAAGACTGCCAGCGCGAATGTAAGGGAAAAGATTACAATTCGAACAGCAAATACAGTAAGAAAAATAGTGGGTATGTGATATGGATGTAGGGGGATAGCTATGAATAATTTGATAGATAATTTAAACAATCTGCACACGACGGAGCTCGGAGCAATCCGCATCAGGAAAAACCTCGATTTAAGTACTTCGGATGTTATCGAGTGGTGCAAAGAAGCCGTAGTGCAAGCGGATCTTATTAGGAGGTTAGGCAAGAATTACTATGTCTATTATAAGGGGGCTGCAATAACCATAAATGCCCATGGTTACACAATCATTACGGCACATAGAATAAACCCAAAGGCTCGTGTTATGCAAAAAGCGGATTATGCTTATTTGAACGAATTTCTGTATCAAGCAATTTTTATTCCCGCAGGGGTAGAACCTCCGGCAAGAAGTATAATCAACGACCCGGAAATCTTTGTCTACATAGAAGATTTTGGGAATAAAGCTGGCGATTTGGGTGCAGTTGCAGAACAAAACGGTCAAGTAATCGGTGCAGCATGGACACGTATTATACCGGCATATGGACATGTTGATACAACTACCCCGGAACTTGCCATTTCCATATTTCCCGAGTTTCGAGGATATGGTGTTGGAACAAGGCTCATGAAGAAAATGTTCCAGCTGCTCAAAGATAATGGATATAAGCAGACATCATTATCCGTCCAAAAGGATAACCCCGCTGTTCGCTTTTATCAAAGACTGGGGTATGAAATAACCGACGAAAAATCAGATCATGTAGGCAATGAGGACTATTTGATGATAAAAAAACTGTAAATTACTTACCCCCATCCATAAAAGAAGCGAATCAATATTAGACTGACACTCCGACAAAATAAAGCTGAAAAAGTCGGGAAGTGTTCCTTCTAAACGCCTATAATTGAATACACAGACAGGAGGTGAACACGTGAATTGGATAGAAAGCATCAGCCAAGCGATAAGCTATATTGAAGAAAACATTACCGAGGAACTCACAGTAGAAGATATTGCAAAGCGCGTGCATATCTCCCCTTTTTATTTTCAGAAGGGGTTTTCCATGCTGTGCGGTTTGACGGTGAGTGACTATATCCGTTACCGCAGACTCGCCATTGCCGGCAGCGAGCTTTTGGCGACAGATAATAAAATCATTGATATAGCACTTAAATATGGCTATGAATCACCGGATGGATTCACGAAAGCTTTCACCCGTTTTCACGGCTCAACACCTAGCGCTGTTCGAAAAGACGGCTCAGGCATCAAGTCTTTTTCACCGCTGTCTGTAAAATTCAAATTAGAAGCTTCAAAGGAAATCCCGGAAGGCTTTACCACAAAGGTTATTCCGAAGTTCACATGGGCAGCATTTACCTGCAAGGGTCCTATGCCGCAGGTTATGCAAGACGTGAATAAGAAAATCTATTCCGAGTGGCTGCCCAACTGCAAAGATTATGAAATTGCTGCGGGCTATTGCATCGAGATGTACGATAACCCTGCAAAGTTTGCAAAGGGAGTACAAGACGAAAACTATTACAGTGAGATGTGGATTCCTGTAAAGAAGAAATAATTAGCATAAGAAAAACAGCCTCATTGCGGGTAAAGCAGTGAGGCTGTTTCTCATCAAATTCAGTAACTCATCAATGGGAGCGGTTTGTTGTTCAGACTGTGGGGCAGATAATTTTATAATGCTAATCAATGAAAAACATGATATACTCATTATATTAAAATCGGAACTAAATAAAGGAGATTAATAGCATGGGCGAAATGAAATATTGTGAAAGTTGTGGTATGGAACTTGATTCAAATGAGATTCTTGGAACCAATAAGGATAACAGCAAGAATGAGGAGTATTGTATTTATTGTTATAAAAGCGGAGCTTTTACTGCTGAGTGCACAATGGAAGAAATGATTGAAGGAAGTGTAAAGCACATGAAAGAGTCTGGAATGCTAAAGGAACAAAATAAGACGGAAGAAGAAGCTCGTGAATTTATGTATAGCTTTTTTCCGAAATTAAAACGGTGGAAACAATAAGCGTGGACATCAAATGAGAGAATCAGTTTTACAGGAGATTTATATTATGAGATTTGAATATACAGATGAACGTAATAGTGATTTTATTATGCTGTGTCATGAGTTAGATGAATTTTTAAATCAGGTTATCGGTGGAGAAGAAAATCGCATAGAGTATGTTCAGTATAATAAATTAGATGATACTTATGAAGCAATTGTTGTTTACGATAAAGATATTCCTGCCGGCTGTGCGAGCTTTAAAAGGTATAATGATGAATGTGCAGAAATAAAACGTGTTTTTATCAGGAAGGATTACAGAGGGCGAGGAATCTCCAATAAGTTGATGGAATTAATTGAAATAAATGCTAAGAACAAAGGATACTGCTACATGGTTTTGGAATCGGGGGAACCACTTGCTGCGGCGATGCACTATACAGAAAAAGGGGATATAAAATTATTCCAAATTACGGACAGTACAAAAATATGTCGGACTCTATCTGTATGAAGAAAGAATTATGTTTCAACACTATTTAATGTTTCGGATGGATAGACGGACAAATGAAAAGCATCGACGATACCAAATATCGTAAATGTTTTGCTTGCCGCCAAGCAAAAAGTCCGTGGTCTGATAAAAATAAGAAAATAATAGAACCGCTTCGAGAGAGAAATTTAATGACTGACTTGGGTGAAAAAACCGTGGAAACTGCCAAGAAAAACGGCATGTGGGACGCTTCACTGTCTGGTACAATAACCGATGAGCAAATAGCGTCTTTCTCGGATGAATTATCCGGCTTTTTATTTGCACATGAAAACTTTATGAGAATGCCACGCTCCGCCAAGGTGGCGTATGTGAGGAGATATTTATCATTTAAGAAAGAGGAAACACGACAGAGAGATTTTGAAAAAATAGTTGATATGATTAATCAAAATCTCAAACCTACTATAAATAGCAAAGGGTAAAATCGTACAAGATGAGCATTAGTGTACGTGTTTTCTGGGCGAATGATAATATAATGCAAAGTTATAAAATATCAATTTATATACCAATCGGAATTTGTGAGGTTGAAAATGGAGAAATTTTTAAGCATGGATTTTATTATATTATTGCTTTTGGCAATGGTGTTATTAATTATTCATGAATTAGGGCATTGGTTGGCATATCGGCTTTTCGGGTATCAGGCAGTTATCAGAAAATCTATAATAGTTCCAGGAATTGACCCAAAGGAAACTATAGAAGTGAAGAAAGGGCAGGGGTTATTTATCGCTTTAAATGGTTTTGCTTTTTCATCATTTGTGGTTATACTTCCTTGCTTTGTTTTGGGGTACAGGCTTTGGCATGTATTACTGATTGGCGGAGTGGCAGGCGCTTGTTTGGACTTTATATGGGCATTGGGTATGATTTTTCAAAAAACAGTGACAATTTCAGCTAGAAAATAAAATCGGAATTTAACTCTGAAATATGTTAAGAAAAAGTGCATAAGTGCAGATTATAATTGGTGGATTTCTTTCCATATACTGCTATACTTGTCTTATACTAAATTTGGAGGTGGAATTGATGAAGTTAGGAAATAATTTGTTCAATGCACGAAAGAAAAGAGGGTTATCACAGGAAGAAGTCGCAGAGAAATTGGGCGTAAGCAGGCAAACCATTTCAAAATGGGAACTCGACGAAACGCTTCCTGATATACGCCAATCAAAAAAGTTGGCAACCTTGTATAGTTTATCTTTAGATGAGCTGATAGAATTTGACATTGATTTAAAGGAAATACAACAGGTTATTGAAAAAACCAGTGAAGAAAAGCAACAGGAAATTGACTGGACAAAGATGTGGGGTGAAAAATACCCGGTTTTAACGACTTATCAGCAAAAGGTTAATGTTAATGATTATATTCCTAAAATAAGAGAAATGCTGTATAGCTTGAAAAAGGAGTATGGATATAATGATATAGACGCTTTTCTGGTATTCAAAGATATTTTAGCCCATGTCTGGAATGATAAAGGAAATTGAGATGAGTTGTATAATCAGACAATGGCGAATTAAGGATGCTGCTGATTTGGCAAAGGCTCTTAATAACAAGAAGATCCAAGATAATTTAAGGGATGGATTGCCTTATCCATATACCATTGAAGATGCCGAAGAGTTTATTAAGGCAATGCTGGCGGCAGATAAAGAGACTACTTATCCGTTTGCGATAGTGAATGATAGCACTGTGGTTGGCAGTATTGGTGTGTTTCGATGCAGCAATATACATTATCGAACAGCAGAAATGGGGTATTATGTTGCAGAGTCTCATTGGGGGAGAGGTATCGGTACAGAAATAGTAAAGCAAACCAGCAATTACATTTTTGAAAGCACAGATATTATCAGGATTTTTGCAGAGCCTTTTTCAACGAATGCTGCTTCGTGCAGAATACTTGAAAAGGCTGGATTTCAGTTTGAAGGAACATTGCACAAGAATGCTATAAAAAATGGAAAAGTAATTGATATGAAAATGTACGCCTTAGTTAAGGAAGGTAATTAGGAAGATAAGTTTTGGCTCAAGCTCCGATTCTAAAAGGAGTGTGATTGAATGAATGCTGAAAAAGAATATGACATAATGAGTTGGCTCTATAATACTTTGTATGGAGATATGTCTACACAAGATATTAAAAACCTTTATTTTGTTTCAGACCACAACGATTTATTAAATGCTTATGGCAAAGAAACAATGCAGATTATTGATTCAGCTTGTGGTAATGGCGTTCAAGCTATTGCATTAGCTCTTTGCGGTTATAAAATTACTGCCACAGATATTAGCGGCGAGATGGTGCAATTAACGAAGAATCTGGCTAAAAAACATGGTGTAACACTAAATACTGATAGAAAAGCATGGGATGAGTTACCTATAAAATATAAAAATTCATTTGACATTATATTCTGTACTGGAAATTCAATCGTTCATTCTCAAAATGCAGAAATACGAGCAAACAATTTGAACTCACTAAAACAGTTGCTAAAGGTTAGCGGAACGCTTGTAATAGAAACTCGTAATTGGGAGAAGGTACTTTTGGAAAATAAGCACTTTACCGTATATGATAGGATTTCTTATCAAGATAAAGAGTATATCCCTCTTTATCATTGGATTTTAAATGATATGGAGCAGGAAGCAAAAGTAGAAATCATAGTACAGGAAATTGAAATAAACAATCATGTCATCCTATACGAAAGCGAATTGACTTTTACCCCATTTACTCATCAAAATCTTTTAGATATGTTAGAAAGCATGAATTTAAAGGTTATTAAAGATACATCAGCAGATTGTTCATAAAGCTCACATGATACAAGTTTTTTAGTTTGAATTGATACTTAAAAAGGACTTAACTGGAAAATTGTAAATTGAATATCTTTTTATTGACATTACGACATTCATGTCGTATAATTATTTTACAGACACATGTGTCGGAAAGATGTGGTAAGATATGAATAAACGAGGACTCGCAACAAAAAAGTTTATTAAAGAAAAAGCTTATCAGTTGTTTGCAGCAAAAGGTTTTAAAGAAGTTACAATGACGGATATATGTGAAGTAACTGGATTAAGTCGTGGAGGATTATATTGTCATTATGAAAACACTAACAAAATATTTAAAGAGATAATAGATGATTTAATGAATTATCAAGATGAAGAATTTAGTTCTAAAATAAAAGAAGGATTATCTGCTACAAAAATCTTAGATGACGTTTTGGAACGTTATAAAAATGAAATGATTGATAGTGATGCTTCATTAAGCATAGCAATTTATGAATATTATAGCAGTAGAGAAATTACTTCCGAAGAAAATGCGTTATATGATCAATATATTTTTTCATCTGATATGTGGAAAAAATTGATTGAATATGGAATTAATAAAGAAGAATTTAATAAGGTGGATATTGAAGCAATTTTTGATTTAATAGTATTTTCTTATCAAGGAGTACGAATGTATAGCAAACTTATGCCTATTGATGAAAAAACACCTAAACGAATTATTCAAGAAATAAGAAAATTATTAGTACGAGGGAGGAATAACCATGACAACAATATTTCATAATTTTGATAATGCAAAAACTGCTTTTATAAATCCAAATGACTTTATGGATAAAGACTCATCTTTTCCAGAAGTTTGTGTCACAACTTTTTCAGAAAATATTATACAAAAAATTGCAGGAACAGATGGTGTAAAAAGAATAGCATATTTATACTCTGCGAATGGAACGCTACCTGTTTATGAAATCGAATATGCAGGAAAAAGAATTGCGTTCTTTTTATCAAGGGTAGGTGCTCCTGCTTGTGTAGCAGGTTTAGAAGAAATAATTGCTTTAGGTGTAAAAAAAATCGTAATTTTTGGCTGCTGTGGTGTCCTTGATCAATCATCCGTGCAAGATAAAATAGTAATACCTTCATCTGCTATCAGAGATGAGGGTACAAGTTATCATTACCTTCCTGCAAACGATGAAATATACGCAGATAAACATTCTATAAATACACTTAAGCAATGTTTAGATAAATGCAGTCTTTCATATGCCATCGGGAAAACTTGGACGACAGATGCTATTTACAGGGAAACTCATAAAATCCTGGAAGAACGCAAAAGACAAGGTTGCCTGGTTGTTGAAATGGAATGTTCTGCGGTTTATGCGATGGCACAGTTTAGAAATATTCCTATTATTCAATTTTTATACGGTGCCGATAATTTGGATTCAGAAAGATGGGATCCAAGAGACTTGACTGATTATGGTTCTGCAAATTGCAGTAAGTATGTGGAACTTGCTTTTGAATGTGCTACTTGTGGAACGCTTTGAAAGGCTCGTAGAGCAGATGAAGTTGGGAAACTTGATTTGCATTTAGCCTCCTGTCCTTGTTCGAGTACTATACTTTAGGTACACGAGTTATCCGATATTTATATAGTATAACACAAAACATGACACCATATGGCATGTTTTGTTATAAATAATTTGTGATATTGTTATTCGACCAATTTCACGCGCCGCCTATCCAGCCGCTCAAGGGTCGGGTAGTATTTTTTCTGTAATGCAAGTACAAACAGCGCTTCTTTGGAGGCGCTTTTTGTAGTGTCTGGAACAGGTAAAGAACATTTAGGAAAGATATGATTTATTATAGAAATCATGAAATAAAATTTTATTACCTAAATAAAAAATAAATAAATTTGTGAAAAATAAACAAAAATATAATAAAATAAAACTGATGTATTGACTAATTAGAAAAAGATGATAAAATAAAATTACATTACATACACACGAGTTAAAAAATTAAAGGAGGAAAAGCATGAAGTTAAGTATTCTTATGAAAAAGGTATTGGCTGTTGGTTTGATTGGAGTTATGATGGCAGGACTGGTTGCATGCGGAGGAAGCAATGACTCAGGGGAAACCAGTACTGATACCGCAGCGGCAACTGAAACTGAAGCAGCAACTGAGACGGAAGCAGCAACTGA
>Ga0153922_1000547_pt1 | contig 14945 bp, 16 predicted proteins | sample TSNJ006MetaG_FD_104723 | JGI IMG/M metagenome (GOLD analysis project Ga0153922, IMG submission 104723) | Attine ant fungus gardens microbial communities from New Jersey, USA - TSNJ006 MetaG | ecosystem: Host-associated > Fungi > Mycelium > Unclassified | place: USA: New Jersey, Brendon T. Byrne...
CAATATTGGCAGGCAGCACCTCGTCTCACACAGCGGCTGGGTGTTGGTAGGTTGTAAGTTTTGTGTGAGTAGTCATTTGTCATAAGGTGAATAGCAATCAATGCACTTTTAAAATATGCACCCGGTGTCCCTTTGGCAGTTGTATTGCACTCATTTAAGTAGTATAATTACAGAGGAAAAATTAGTTTAGAGTACACTAATATAAGACCAATACGGAGGTATCGTAGATGAAATTAGGATTTATCGGATGTGGAAATATGGCTTCAGCGATGCTGCGCGGCATTCTGGCGCAAAATCATGTGGACAAAAGTGACATTATCATTTCAGAGATTTCACAGACTGCTCTGGATAAAGTACAGAGCCAGATGCAAGTAACGGGAACAACTGATAATAAAGAGGTAGCCAGAAAGGCGGACATAATCATACTGTCAGTAAAACCTCAGTACTATGAAGAAGTGCTGAAAGACATCAAAGACGAACTAAAGGATGACCAGATAATCGTAACCATAGCACCGGGAAAAACATTGGAATGGGTAGAAACCAGGATCGGAAAGCCATCCAAAATCATCCGCACCATGCCGAATACGCCGGCCCTTGTACTAGAAGGAATGACCGGTGTCTGCAGCAATGAACGGATAACAAAAGAAGAGCTTGTGCAGGTATGTGACTTATTAAAATGCTTTGGTCGTGTGGAATTGATTCCGGAAAATCTCATGGACGTAGTGACAGCTGTAAGCGGAAGTTCACCGGCCTATGTATTCATGTTCATCGAAGCGATGGCAGATGCTGCAGTTGCCGATGGAATGCCCAGAGCGCAGGCATATCAGTTCGCGGCCCAGGCGGTAATGGGAAGTGCAAGGATGGTCCTGGAGACAGGAATGCATCCGGGCGAGTTAAAAGACATGGTCTGCTCACCCGGCGGAACGACAATCGAAGCAGTACGTGTACTGGAAAAAGAAGGTATGCGCAGTGCAGTGATCGAAGCCATGAAGTCCTGTGTAGAAAAATCCAGAGGTCTATAGAGAAGTATCCCTAAAGTCAAATAAATCTTTCACCTGAACATCCAGTGCTTCGGCAATATCGAATAATTTGCTAAGGGAAATAGAAGTTTTTCCGTTTGGAGCCTCAATATTGCTCATGTGTGTTCTGCTGATGTGGACGGTCTCTGCCAGTTCCAATTGTGTCAGACCCCGAGCTTTACGGTAGTATGCGATAGTAAGACCCAGAAGCCGAAAATTGTTCATACGTTTGTAATCCATATATCTATCCCCTTTCCTTATACTTAATAGTCTAGCCATTTAAGGCGGAAAGGAAACAAAACTACAACAGACAAAAGCAAAACAGCACGTTGCAAAGGAGATAGTGATAAAAAATAATGTAAAGCAATGCATGGCAAATGAGGAGTTTCGCCATGCATTGCTTTAATTTACGCCTTTACTCAAGCTGCTATTCTGATACTGAGCCAAATAGGTAACATCCTCGCCTAACCAGGAAGGCGGAGTAAAGCCTTTAGCCTCTTCCTCAGAATGAAATTCCACCTCTGCCAACTTCAGATCCTCATAGGGAGCCTGAAACAAATCCAGCTCAATTTTCAAATCATTTTCCAAAGGAATCAAATACCGCCTCTTTGCCAGCACAATCCCGTCAGCCTTTTCTTTTAAATGCTCATATGCCTCTTTTGTTAACGGCAAATTATATTCTTCACGGGAGAGAAAGCCTTTTGATTTATAAGTAAGGTAATAATCATCATCCTGCTTGCGAATGCGAACAACGGGTTCGGTGCATAGATAGGCCTGCTCGATTACATGATAAGAATAGGAAGAAAGATTGTCCGGCAGCTGGCTGATTAAAAATTTACGTTCTATTTCCATATGGTGGTTCCTTTCGAAGGTTATAATTACTGATCATTCTATCAGATAAAGGAATTATTTGCAAAAATGACTGTAAATAAACGCTGTGATTCAGGTAAGAGTGGGGTATGGACTGACAGGACACTCCTGCTCCTCTGCCGCGTCCGTGATCCAAAGCATCGAAAAACTACACAACTAAACATAGCAACTAAACAATACAAAAGCAAATATACAGTTTGCAAAAAAGGGAAAGTATGATATCTTTAAAGAAGAGTGGATTTTGAATTGCTAGATTTTTGAAATGCAATAAAGTTGAGTACTTCCTTCCGGGCGCTCTTTGGAAGGCTTTGATAATCCTGGACTAGCTTATGTAAGACCGCAGGTTCGATAATATCCTTACCCTCTTTCGGGTTGACCGGTCCAGCAACATCAGCCACCAGCTGTTCCATTGAGATCCCCAGGATGCTTTTAATAGCAAGTAAAATTTCCAGATTGGGAAGACGTTTTCCATTTTCGTAATTGGAGTAAGTCTGTCGGCGAATATTCAGTTGTAAACTCATTTCTTGCTGCGTGTATCCTTTTGCCAGGCGGAAGATACGCAGGTTTTGCGCAAATTGCTCCATATTCATGGGAAACCTCCTATATATATTGCTCATTATAGCAAAGCAGTTATAAAAATGAGCAAAGAGCAACAAAATGTTTTCGATTATTTAAAACAATATTAAAAAGCAACGCAACGTTGCGTTTTAATATTGAAATGTGTATTATATCAGATAAGGAGGGGGAAACATGCATAATATATTAGATAAAAGCTTGAAATTGCGCAAAAGTTCAAATTTTTTTGCCAGGATATGCGGAGAGGCAGGGGTCAGAATTGCGGTGTTTCACGCCGAGCAGATTGAGAAAAAAGTGAAGAAGATAACATTCGATCATTCCGTGATGGAGCAAAAGGAAATAGTACGAAAAAGAATTATGGACAAACTGGGGGAAAAAGATGCTCTTTTGTTGCAAAAGCGTAATAACGAGTGCTATAATTATTCTAGGAATAAGGCTGATGAAGGAGGACGTAAGATGGCAAAAGTATATATATTTTTAGCAGCAGGATTTGAAGAGGTTGAGGCATTGACAGCAGTGGATCTGCTTCGCAGAGCAGGTGTGGAAGTTTGTATGGTTTCGATTATGGATCAGCTTGCGGTGACGGGTGCCCAGGGTATTACTGTGCGGGCCGAGAAGCTTTACAAAGAGATAGATCCTTGCGGGGCTGATCTGCTACTGCTTCCGGGGGGACAACCAGGGACTACCAACCTGGGAGACTATGAACCGCTGACCGAACTTTTGAAGGCATGGAATAAGGAAGGCAAAAAATTGGCGGCTATCTGTGCGGCGCCGACTGTCTTTGGCGGTTTGGGATTGCTGGAAGGAAAGAGAGCGACTTGTTATCCGGGATGTGAACGGCAGCTTACCGGGGCCCAGGCAGTGACCGATCGGGTGGTGACTGATGGGAACATTACTACCAGCCGGGGAGTTGGTACTGCGATTTCGTTTAGCTTGGAATTGATCAAGATTCTGGTAAGCTCAGAAAAGGCAGAAGAAATAAGAACTGCGATTGTGTACGGTCATTAAAAAAAATACTGGTGTTTTTGCATATTCTATGATATACTACGAAAATGACTGCAAGTATGGAGAAGTATGGCGTAAAATACGCACCCTACCTATAGAGTAGCAAGGAGGAAAACGATAATAATGAGCGTGCAAGTTGAAAATTTAGAGAAGAACATGGCAAAACTTACAATTGAAGTTACTGCTGAAGAATTAGAAAAAGCAATCCAGGGAGCTTATCTGAAACAGAAGGGTAAGATTAATATGCCAGGATTCCGCAAAGGGAAAGCACCAAGAAAAATGATTGAAAAAATGTATGGTGTAGGAATCTTTTATGAAGATGCAGCGAATTCCCTGATTCCTGAAGCATATTCAAAAGCAGCAGATGGAAGTGAGCTTGATATCGTTTCCCAGCCATCTATCGATGTGGTACAGCTGGAAAGCGGAAAGCCTTTTGTCTTTACTGCTAAAGTAGCGTTGAAGCCAGAAGTTACTCTGGGTGAATATAAAGGATTAGAAGTGCCAAAAGCAGATTTGGCAGTAACTGATGAAGAAATTGAAGCAGAACTGAAGAAAGAGCAGGAAAGAAACTCCCGAACTATTTCGGTGGAGGACCGTGCAGTAGAAGATGGCGATACGATCAAGCTTGATTTTGAAGGCTTTGTTGATGGTGTTGCTTTTGATGGTGGAAAAGGTGAAGATTATCCGCTGGCAATTGGTTCCAAGTCCTTCATTCCAGGTTTTGAAGAACAACTGGTAGGTGTTAAGATTGGCGAAGAGGTGGAGGTTAATGTAACCTTCCCAGACGAATACCAGGCGGCAGAACTGGCTGGAAAGCCGGCCGTATTTAAGTGTACTGTTCGTAAAATTGAAGCAAAAGAACTTCCGGAACTGGATGATGAATTTGCTAAAGATGTATCTGAATTCGATACATTGGATGAATACAAAGCAGATATCAAAGCAAATCTGATCAAGAAAAAAGAAGAAGACAGCAAACGCGCTAAAGAAGATGCTGTTGTTGATAAAGCAATCGAAAATGCAACCATGGAAATCCCGGATGCAATGATTGAGACTCAGACTGATCAGCTAGTTGATGACTTCGGCAGAAGAATACAGTCTCAGGGAATTACGATGGAACAGTATATGCAGATTACTGGTTCTAACCGGGACGCTATTCAGGAACAGATGAAGCCGCAGGCTGTAAAACGAATCCAGAGCAGACTGGTATTAGAGAAGATTGCTGAATTAGAAGATATCCAGATTTCTGATGAAAGGTTGGATGAAGAAATTGTTAAAATGGCTGAAATGTATAAGATGGAAGTTGATAAGTTAAAAGAATTAATGGGCGATTATGAAAAAGATCAGATGAAGAAGGATATGGCTGTACAAGAAGCAGTTACCTTAATCGCAGACGCAGCAACAGAAGTATAGGATATTCCAAACTATTCAGTAAGTAATATCCTGTGAAGGACGTAGTCCTGAATAGTTACGAATCCGATTATTAAGGAGAGACATTCATATGAGTTTAGTACCTTATGTTATTGAACAGACAAGCAGAGGCGAACGCAGCTATGACATTTATTCCAGATTGCTGAAGGACCGTATTATTTTTCTGGGGGAAGAAGTTAATGAAGTGACAGCCAGCCTGGTTGTTGCGCAGTTGTTGTTTTTGGAATCGGAAGACCCGAGTAAAGACATTCAATTATACATTAACAGCCCAGGCGGTTCAGTGACAGCCGGCATGGCTATTTATGATACCATGAAATACATCAAGTGCGATGTAGCGACAAACTGTATCGGTATGGCAGCCAGCATGGGTGCATTCCTGCTTGCAGGCGGCAAAAAAGGAAAGAGAAGTGCTCTTCCTAATGCCGAGATTATGATTCATCAGCCATCTGGCGGAGCCCAGGGACAGGCGACAGAGATCAGCATTGCAGCAGAGCATATTTTGAGAACCCGCAAGAAGCTCAACACTATTCTGGCTGAGAACACAGGACAGCCTTTTGAAGTGATTGCTGCTGATACGGAAAGAGATAACTATATGTCTGCAGAAGAAGCAAAGGTCTATGGATTGATTGATAATGTAATTACGAATCGATAAATGTATGAATTATAAGACTCCTGCTGTGTAGCAGGGGTCTTATATGGCATTATGGCAATGGGGCCAGAAGGTGCTGATTACCTATATATAGTAAAGAAAGGTTAGGGAGAAAAAATGGCGATAAAGGGCGAAAGTAGAGTAAGATGTTCTTTTTGCGGCAAGACAGAGGATCAAGTGCGCAAGCTAATCGCAGGGCCGGATGGAGCATTTATTTGTGATGAGTGTATTGAGATTTGTGCCGAGATTATTGACGAAGAATTTGAGCAGATGGACCGGGAGGAGTTAGGCGATATCAACCTGCCTAAACCAAAGGAGATGAAAGAGATTCTGGATGATTATGTCATTGGCCAGGATGAGGCAAAACGGGTCCTGTCTGTTGCGGTTTATAACCATTATAAGAGAATTCTTTCGGGTAAAGACCTGGAGGTAGAACTGCAGAAAAGTAACATTTTAATGTTGGGACCGACGGGTTCCGGTAAGACTTTACTGGCGCAGACGCTGGCAAAGCTTCTCAACGTACCATTTGCAATTGCCGATGCGACTACTTTGACAGAAGCCGGCTATGTGGGTGAAGATGTGGAGAATATTCTGCTGAAGATTATTCAGGCCGCTGATTACGATGTAGAGCGGGCAGAGCATGGCATCATTTATATTGATGAGATTGACAAGATTACCAGAAAGTCTGAGAATGCGTCCATTACCAGGGATGTCTCCGGTGAAGGCGTGCAGCAGGCATTGCTGAAGATTCTGGAAGGAACGGTTGCCAGTGTACCACCTCAGGGGGGCAGAAAGCATCCGCATCAGGAATTTATCCAGATTGATACAACGAATATTCTCTTCATCTGCGGTGGTGCATTTGAAGGATTGGATAAGATCATTGAAACTAGAAAGGATAAAAAGTCCATAGGCTTTGGTGCCGAGCTTGTTGATAAGAAGAATCGGAATGTAGGCGAATTACTGGGTGAAGTAATGCCCCAGGATTTTATCAAGTATGGCCTGATCCCGGAATTTATTGGCCGTGTGCCGGTAGTTGTTACCTTGAATATGCTGGATGAATCAGCTTTGGTACGAATTTTGAAAGAGCCGAAGAATTCTCTGATCAAGCAGTACCGTAAGCTGTTTGAACTGGACGGGGTAGAATTGGAATTCGATGAACCGGCCTTAGTCAGTATTGCTGCAAAAGCAATGGAAAGAAAGACCGGGGCCAGGGGTTTGCGCTCGATCATGGAGAGCACGATGATGGATATGATGTATGAAGCTCCATCTGATAATACAATCCGCAAGTGTATCATTACCAAGGATGCAGTGGATGGAAAAGCAGCGCCGGTGATCGTCAAAGGTGAGAGCCTGCCGGTGCCAAGAAAAGCGCCTGCTAAGAGGAAGGGAAAACCTGTTATTGCATAATATCTCGCCCCGGTAATAACTGGAAATCTTAAAGAAGATTAAGTTTATGGGTTAAATGGACATGAAAGCATGTCCGCATGACTCATTTGGAGGCAAATTATGAACGAATTGATAAGTATATTGCCTGCTGTTGCGCTTCGTGGCACGGCAATATTGCCAGATATGATTGTCCACTTTGATATCAGTCGTGAAAGATCAGTAAGGGCAGTGGAAGAAGCGATGCTGAAGTCTCAGAAAGTATTTCTGATCACTCAGCGAAGCACTCAGGAAGAAAACCCTGATATCGGGGATTTATATAGTGTTGGAACGATTGCCAGAATCAAGCAGGTGGTAAAATTACCAAAGCATGTACTGCGCATTCTGGTTGAAGGAATTGAGCGGGCAGAGCTGTTAAGCCTGACCGGCAAAGAGGATTATCTGGAAGCGGAAATTGCCCGGTTTGAAAAGATCAAGGTTGCCGTCGAGTTAGAAACCGTGAAGGAAGCCATGCTCCGCAATCTGAAAGAGACTTTTATAAAGTTTTGTCAGGAGAACCAGAAGGTCAGCACCGAACTGGCGGGCCAGTTAATCGATCTGGATGATGTGGAAAAGCTGGTGGATCAGATAGCCATTAATTTACCATTGCCTTACGAACAGCGTCAGCAGATCCTGGAGGCGGTCAGCCTGTCTTCACGCTATGACTTACTGGGCATATTAATGAATAATGAAATTGAAGTCATAAAGGTCCGCAATGAATTACAAGCCAGAATTAAAGAGCGGATTGATAAGAATCAAAAGGAATATATCTTGCGGGAGCAGTTAAAGCTGATCCGGGAAGAGTTGGGGGAAGACACCACGTTTTCCGATGCCGATCGATTCCAGGAGGAGTTGGCGCAGCTGGAAGCTGCTGAGGAGATTAAAGAAAAGATAGCAGAAGAAATCAAACGCTTCAAAAATATCGGCAATAATTCATCCGAAAGCGCCGTCATCCGCGGCTATATCGAAACTCTTTTGAACTTGCCATGGGATAAAGTATCAGAAGATAACCAGAATATTTCCGAAGCTAAAGAGATTCTTGCGAAGGATCACTATGGGCTTGAAAAGGTGAAAGAACGAATTCTGGAATTCCTGGCAGTCCGTACGTTGACAAGGAAAGGGGACAGTCCCATTCTTTGCTTGATCGGACCACCGGGAACCGGTAAGACCTCCATCGCCAAATCAGTAGCCAGAGCATTGGACAAACAATATATCCGCGTATGCCTTGGTGGTGTGCGGGATGAAGCGGAGATTCGCGGCCATCGCCGCACCTATATCGGTGCCATGCCGGGAAGGATTGCAGCTGGCCTGAAACAGGCGGGCGTGAAGAATCCGCTGATGCTGTTGGATGAGATAGATAAGGTGAGCAGTGATTATAAAGGAGATACCTCTTCTGCTTTGCTGGAAGTCCTGGATTCAGAACAGAACAACCGCTTTGTGGACCACTATGTGGAATTGCCGATTGACTTATCGGGGGTTCTCTTTATCGCCACGGCAAATAATCCCCAGACGATTCCCAGACCCCTTCTGGACCGTATGGAATTAATCGAAATCACCAGTTATACTGAAAATGAAAAGCTGCACATTGCCGAGGAACACCTGCTTCCGAAGCAAATGGAAGCTCACGGCTTGAAAAAAAGCCAGTTAAAGATTAAGCCAGATGCCCTTGCCAAGATAATCAATGGTTATACCAAAGAGGCTGGTGTCCGGAATCTGGAACGTAAAATCGGTGAAATATGCCGTAAGACGGCACGCCGGATATTAGAGGAAAATCGCCGCTCGGTTACCGTGACGGTACGTAATCTGAGTGATTTCTTAGGAAAAGCAAGATATAGTTTCCGTGAAAAAAATGAAACTGACGAAATCGGTATTGTCCGTGGACTGGCATGGACCAATGTAGGCGGTGATACCCTTCAGATTGAAGTGAACATCTTGCCGGGCAAAGGTGAATTTATGCTGACCGGCCAGCTGGGCGATGTGATGAAAGAATCCGCAAGAGCGGGAATCAGCTATATCCGTTCCATTTCCGACCAATATGATATCGATCAGGAAATGTTCCAAAAGCATGATATCCATATTCATATACCAGAGGGTGCAGTACCCAAAGACGGACCGTCGGCGGGCATCACAATGGCCACCGCGATGCTCTCGGCCCTGACCTTAAAGCCAGTCCGAGCAGATGTGGCGATGACGGGTGAGATTACCCTTCGGGGTCGGGTTCTGCCGATTGGCGGCTTGAAAGAAAAGCTGCTGGCAGCGAAAACAGCGGGAATTAAGACAGTACTGGTACCGGCGAAGAATAAACCGGATGTAGAGGAAATTGAAACAGAGATAAAAGACGGACTAGAACTTGTCTTCGTGGAAACAATGGCAGATGTATTGCCGGTGGCATTCGGATGCTAGGAGCGTAATAAACAACTGGCTAAAACGTGGCTATCAGCGAAGGCAATGGCAGGAGCTAATACATCATTACTCAATCATCTGCACAATGATGTACTGGGACGGAAGGAAAAAACTATGGTTATTAAGAACGTGTCACTGGATATTGTATGCGGAGTGACCAGCACATTGCCGGATAATGACTGGCCTGAAGTTGCTTTTGCAGGCAAATCCAATGTGGGGAAATCATCGCTGATCAATTCGCTGATGAACCGCAAGTCGCTGGCCCGAACCAGTGCCCAGCCGGGGAAAACCCAGACTATTAACTTTTACAATATTAACGATACCATGTATCTGGTTGACCTGCCGGGATATGGCTATGCAAAAGCAGCGGTTGCGGTAAAAGAGCAATGGGGTAAGATGATTGAACGCTATCTGAATACTTCTAAGATGCTCAAGGCAGTATTCCTGCTGATTGATATCCGCCACGAACCATCGACGAATGATAAGATGATGTACGACTGGATTACTGATAACGGTTACCAGCCGATTATCATCGCAACTAAATTGGATAAATTAAAAAGAAGCCAGGTACAAAAACACATAAAACAAGTTAAGATGGGACTTGATGTAGTTCCGGGAACACCGATTATTCCCTTTTCGGCAGATACAAAGCAGGGACGGGAAGAAATCTGGGAATTAATCGAAATGTTTATAACGATGGATCGCGAAGAAAGCGATTAGTGCATCATTTGTGCTGGGGGCTTGCAGGTCAAGACCCCCTTTATTGTGTCCCTGGATGTGAAGGATAAGTTTCAGCCCTCCCGTGTATGCAGCAAAACTTGCACAAAGCACCGCATATCAATTGCTGATCGGTGGTATGATACTGATTGCGATCAGACTGGGACTGGGCGGTGAAGTGCACGGGTTTACGCCTAAGAGTACGCTGCTGATGGTCTATATGGCAATTATCTCAAGTGTGGCATTCTCCCTATGGGCGTTGCTTCTGCAGTACAATTCGGTAGGGCGGATATCGATATATGGTTTTACCAATCCTGTCTTCGGAGTGCTGTCAGCTGTCTTTCTAGGTAAAAATGCACTTACCCTGCAAAATCTTGGAGCATTGCTGCCGGTTAGTCTGGGAATTATCATCGTGAATCTGCAAATGCCGGCTAAACACAAAGAGCAGCGTAAGATAGAAGCGCCCGAAAGGATATAGGACAGGTGTTAGTATGGGAATTATTCAAGCGACAAAATTAGTATTTGAATACCTGAAATATGGTGAGGACGGCGAGGCAAAGGAGCGGGACCGGGCCATTGATGAGGTCAGCCTGGATGTGGAAGAAGGCCAGTTCATTGCTGTTTTGGGCCATAACGGTTCTGGCAAATCCACCCTGGCAAAGCACATTAATGCACTGCTGCTGCCAACAAAAGGGACCTTGTATGTTGATTCGATGAACCCAGCCAAGGAAAATGAACTTTGGAAAATTCGCCAAAAGGCCGGTATGGTATTCCAAAATCCTGATAATCAGATTATCGGTAATATTGTGGAAGAGGACATAGCCTTTGGACCGGAAAATCTGGGTATTGAAACCAAGGACATCTGGGTACGGGTGAATGAGAGCTTGGAGGCAGTTGGAATGACCGCTTACCGCAAGAAATCACCGAACCGGCTCTCCGGCGGTCAGAAGCAGCGGGTTGCCATCGCCGGTGTGGTAGCAATGCGTCCAAAATGCATTGTCTTGGATGAACCAACAGCCATGCTGGATCCTAACGGCCGCAAGGAAGTTCTGCGGACCGTTCGAGAGCTGAACCGGAAAGAAAATGTTACCGTAATTTTAATTACTCACTATATGGAAGAAGTTGTTTTCGCGGACAATGTTTATGTGATGGATAATGGACATCTGGTTATGCAGGGAACACCGCGGGAGATTTTTTCACAGGTAGATAAGCTGAAAGAGTACCGTCTGGATGTTCCCCAGGTAACCCTGCTGGCCCATGAGCTTAAGCAGTCAGGAGTGGAGATACCGGATGGAATTCTGACGATTGAGGAATTGGTGGATGCATTATGTCAATTAAATTAGAAAATGTAACGTACACATACAGTCCGGAAACCGCATATGAGATGCACGCGCTGAAAACCATCAATCTGGAAATACCCCAGGGGCAGTTTGTCGGTGTGATCGGTCACACGGGCAGCGGCAAATCAACGCTGATCCAGCATTTTAACGGGTTGATCAAACCTACATCCGGGACGGTTTTCTTCGAAGGACAGGATATCTGGAAAGAGGGTTATCCACTCAAGCAGCTGCGCAGTCAGGTGGGGTTAGTATTCCAATATCCTGAGCATCAGCTTTTTGAAACGGATGTGCTGAAGGATGTTTGCTTTGGTCCGAAGAATCAGGGGCTGAGTGAAGAAGAGTGTAAGGAAAGAGCTGTTGAGGCTCTGGAGCATGTAGGACTGGCTGAAAAGTATTTTGATAAGTCTCCATTTGAACTGTCCGGTGGTCAGAAACGACGGGTTGCTATTGCCGGTGTGCTGGCGATGAATCCTAAGGTGCTGGTACTGGATGAGCCGACGGCAGGGCTTGATCCCAGGGGAAGAGATGACATTCTGGAACAGATTTCATTTCTCCATAAGACGCGAAGTATTACGATAATTCTTGTTTCCCATAGCATGGAGGATATTGCTAAGTATGTGGAACGGATTATTGTGATGAATGACGGGGAAAAATGTTTTGATGATATGCCTAAGGAAGTTTTCTCCCATTATAAGGAGTTGGAGGAAATGGGGTTAGCGGCGCCTCAGATTACTTATATCATGCATGCTCTTAAAGAGCGGGGGATGCAGGTGGATGTGGGGGCGATTACGGTGGCAGAGGCGAAGGTGAGTATTCTGCAGGCACTTGCCGGGGATAAGGGTTTGGAACTCTCATCAGGAGCTGTGAAAACAGATATAACGGCAGCGGTAAAAAATCATTCGGGGAAGGTACGACATGATTAGAGATATTACGATAGGACAATATTATCCGGCGGATTCTGTTTTGCACAGGTTGGATCCGCGTGTTAAATTTATTGGGACAATGGTGTACATCACCAGCCTGTTTGTGCTCAATTCATGGACGGGATATATTCTGGCGACATTTTTCCTGGCCGGAATCATTCTTGCATCGAAAGTTCCTTTTGGCTTTATAGTTAAGGGATTGCGGCCAATTGTCTTGTTGTTGATGATCACTGTATTCTTTAATATAATTTTTACGTCGGGTGAAGTGTTGTGGGGATTCGGCATAATAAAGATAACAAAGGAAGGGCTGATACTGGGAGCCAAGATGGGAATCCGGCTGATCTACCTGATTATCGGTTCTTCGCTGATGACCCTGACGACTACTCCGAATCAGTTGACAGATGGTCTGGAACGCTTATTAGGTCCCCTGAATAAGATTAAGGTACCGGTGCATGAGATTGCGATGATGATGTCTATCGCGCTTCGGTTTATTCCCATATTGTTGGAAGAGACTGATAAGATCATGAAGGCTCAGATTGCCCGGGGAGCAGATTTTGAAAGCGGTGGATTGATTCAGAAGGTTAAGAATATGGTGCCTCTTTTAGTACCGCTGTTTGTTTCGGCATTTCGGCGGGCGAATGACTTGGCACTGGCGATGGAAGCCAGGTGTTATCATGGCGGAAGCGGCAGGACGCAGATGAAACCGCTTAAGTATGATAGGAATGATGTGATTGCTTATATTTTGCTGACGGTATATCTGGGAGTGGGAATTGGGCTTCGGAAATATGTGGGCATTTGGGGATGGATTTAAAGGGTTTTGTGGAGAATGTGAATTGTGAAGGGAGGGGAGGGCTTATGAAGCGCGTAAAGCTGATTGTGGCATATGATGGAACTAATTATTGTGGTTGGCAGATTCAGGAAAATGGAATTACTATTCAGGGTGAATTGAATAGGTATTTAAGTGAATTGTTAGGTGAAGAAATTAAAACTATGGGTGCCAGCAGAACGGATGCTGGAGTGCATGCACTTGGAAATGTGGCGGTGTTTGATACTAGTGCCCGTATGCCGATTGATAAGATATCATTTGCGTTAAATGTCCGCATGCCGGAGGATATTAAGATTCAGTCGTCGATTGAAGTACCGGCAGATTTTCATCCCAGGTTTACGAACACCGTGAAGACATATGAATACCGAGTCTTGAATCGGACTTTTGCCGATCCGACTTGTCGTTTGAATTCATTATTTTACTATGGAAGGCTGGATAATAAGGCAATGGAGAAGGCGGCGCAGTATCTGATGGGGGAACATGACTTTAAGGGCTTTGCTTCGGAAAATCCTCAGGTTGAAGGTACCATACGCACAATTCATCAAACAGAATTGATAAAAAGCGGGGATATGATTTATTTTCGAATAACGGGAAATGGTTTCCTGTACAACATGGTGAGAATTATCGTAGGTACACTTTTAGAGGTAGGAAAAGGTACATACCCGCCGGAGCATATTTTTGAAATTTTAGAAAAGAAAGATAGAAGCTTGGCTGGCCCTACTGCAAGGGCCCATGGGTTGACGCTGATCAAGATAGAATATCCTGACTGGAATTTTGAAGTTTGCTGAGATTGGCGAAAAAAACTGTTGACACACGTGGATGAGTATAATATAATTACTCAATGTGACGAAGTACGTGAATACCAGATCCAATGCCCCGGTAATGGTATTTTACAATAGATATTTCACAGTAGAATGAATTGAAGGTTGATTAAACAGGAGGTAAATCCATGAACACTTATATGGCTAATCCAGATAAGATTGAGAGAAAGTGGTATGTTATAGACGCTGATGGATGTACATTAGGACGTCTTGCATCGGAAGTAGCTAAAGTATTAAGAGGAAAGAATAAGCCGGTATATACACCACACGTTGATACTGGTGATTATGTAATTATTGTCAATGCTGACAAGATCACTGTAACAGGTAAAAAGTTAGACCAAAAGATTTATTACCATCACTCAGACTATGTCGGTGGAATGAAAGAGACCACATTGAGAGAGATGTTAGCAAAGAAACCTGAAAGAGTAATCGAGCTGGCTGTAAAAGGCATGCTTCCCAAAGGACCTTTAGGAAGACAGATGATTACAAAACTTCATGTATACGCTGGTGCAGAGCACAAACACGAAGCTCAGAAACCAGAAGTGTTAGCATTTTAAGAGGAGGTAAAAACATTGGCTAGTGCAAGATATTATGGAACAGGCAGAAGAAAAAAATCTATAGCAAGAGTATACTTAATGCCGGGAACAGGCAAAGTTACTATTAATAAAAGAGATATTGATGATTATTTAGGATTAGAAACCCTGAAAGTTATCGTACGTCAGCCTCTGACGGCTACTGATACAGTTGATAAGTTTGATGTATTAGTAAACGTTCATGGTGGTGGATATACGGGACAGGCTGGTGCTATCAGACATGGTATTGCCAGGGCATTGCTGCAGGCAGATGCGGACTACAGACCGGTACTTAAGAAAGCCGGGTATCTGACTCGTGATCCGAGAATGAAAGAGAGAAAGAAATACGGACTCAAGGCAGCTAGACGTGCGCC
>Ga0153922_1000548_pt1 | contig 14941 bp, 23 predicted proteins | sample TSNJ006MetaG_FD_104723 | JGI IMG/M metagenome (GOLD analysis project Ga0153922, IMG submission 104723) | Attine ant fungus gardens microbial communities from New Jersey, USA - TSNJ006 MetaG | ecosystem: Host-associated > Fungi > Mycelium > Unclassified | place: USA: New Jersey, Brendon T. Byrne...
CATTGCATACTGTTGATGGTAATGCCCATGAGATCGCAGATTTTCTCAACTTTGCTGCCAGTCAAGCCGAGGGGCCTGAGATCCCAGAGCACGAGATGGTTGTCAGTACCGCCAGTCTGCAGCTTATAGCCATGAGAGACAAGGGTATCGGCGAGAGCTCGGGCGTTGGAGATGACTTGCTTAGCGTAGGCCTTCCATTCGGGTCGGGAGACTTGGTGAAGAGCAGTGGCGATAGCAGCGATAGTCTGACCGGTACCAAATCAGAATGATATTTCGGTAAAAAGTCCCAGTGACACTCACATTGTTGTGAGGACCACCCTGGCAAGCGGGGAAGACGGCATCGTTAACACGCTTCTCAAGGTCAGGAGCATTTGGATTATCTTTTTTGAAGAAAATCAGACCGGCACGGGGGCCACGAAGGGTTTTGTGTGTAGTGGTGGTAACAACGTCGCAATAATCAAAAGGATTATTCAACTCCTGGGCAGCAATGAGACCAGAGGTATGGGCAATGTCGGCCATGAGCCATGCACCCTCCTTGTCGGCGATCTCACGAAGCTTGGCATAATCCCAGTCGCGTGGATAAGCTGAAGCACCACAGATGATAAGGCGAGGCTTAAATATTTTAGCCTGCTGAGCAAGGTTTGCATAATCAATGAGGTTAGTGTCGGGAGTGATAGCATAAGGAAAGGACTGGAAATAGATAGACGATGCAGTCATCTTCTTCTTGGCAGTCTAGAAAGCAAACACTGTCAATACTCTCATATAGATTCCCCCTTGACTCACGTAGTATCCATGGGTAAGGTGACCACCATCAGGAAGACCAAGACCCATGAGGCGATCTTGAGGTTGGATGAGGGCGGTCAACGCAGCGAAGCTAAGGCACGATAAGGATCACGGCAATGTTGAGTTTATCATCGGATACGAACTTGGCAGTCTAAGAGGAGACATATATATAGAAAGTGAAACTCATTCATCAAACTATCGACTCACACTACCAGAATAGGGTTGAACATTGACACCCCATTTTGCAATATCAAGGTTGAACGCAGTGAGGGCGCGTTTACGACAGAGAACCTCAAGCTCATCAATGTACTCATTACCGCCATAGTAACGAGCATTTGGAAGGCCTTCAGAGTACTTATTAGTGAGCATGGAACCGTTAGCTTCCATAGTAGCACGACTGGTCAAATTCTAATTTGCGTGAATGTCATAGTGGAGAATAATTGGAGATCGCATACCTCAGAAGCAATCAGCTCAAGGCCAGTAAACTGTCTCCAGGTCTCCTTATCAATAATATTTTTCACCTCCGGATCGATCTCTGCAAGAGGGGCGTAGAGGACCTTGTTCTATAAGTACGACATATGAGAAAGCTGGATCGGTGAACTGAGAGAAAACTCGCAAAATCTGGAGTAGACGATGATGCCATTGTGCGTAGAATGAGATGGGGAACAGGACGAAATTTGAAATTAGTGGTAGTCCGAGCTAGAGGCCTAGTAAAAAATCTCAGCATGGCAAGTGAATGAGCACTTTTTCCAAAGCACGTGACATTCATTACCTTGGAAAATCCCGTGTGAAAGAAAGGCTCACATGTCTAACGAAAGCATTTGCAAGTCAATATGGTCAGCATGATGAGATTGTCAGAGTCTGAATTATGAGGATGCAGGTGATTGATTCGGTGAGTTCAGATTGCATTGATATATCGAATCTAGGAATATCAGTGTTACATTACCCATGAAAGCATATACAATCAACGGTACGATGACCGTCTAATAATAGACAACCATCTCCTAATTCGCTGTGCGAATTAGCTTCTGGCTCTGAACGACTGGCCAACTGGATTCTGAAATTTACTAGTCGTCCAAAACAGAGTCTTATGTTAAATTTCCTTATCACCCGGAGCTCCATTATCAACTTCTGGTAAAGTGATACCATACAACCATACAGGTCTATCAGGTGTCGCATGGACCACGGTCACGTCCCAGGACATTCAGAACCCACCAAAACACTCAAGCCCGAACCATTCTTCACTGCTCATAATCCTGGACGCAAATGTGACCCTGCACGGATCCGTATCAAGTCTCCCTATTCGAGGTAACTCAATACCTCTCTCCCCATGATCAAGGATTTCAACAACATGCAATCCATCCTTCCTCCAATCTCAAATTTTCACTACCACATGCACCAAAGAGCATGTTCGACTCAATCGAACATTCCACATCATCATCTTATCTCTCTGGTTGTGTATCATCACACCATCGACTTTTTCTCATTTATTTCACAAATCACAAGCCGGCCTTTTTCAGAAAACACCATGTTTACCAAGTCTCGACATTCGCACAACGTTGTTATGTTGTTCATGATCTCATTTTTTCAACTTCTCACAAAATTTCGCTCACGTCTGTCAGACACCGGTTACTACTCATACATTCGAAACGTGACGTGGTGATTCTGTCCCTACACTGTAACTCCTATACATACACCGGTCGTTAGGAACCTATGGTTCATGAACAGGACCTACATACCCGAAAAAATGCAGATATCATTCCATATCTCTTGCTGATCTCCATACAAGTCAAACTACGTCCCAGTAATCGAGTTCATGTCCGCAAAACCCAAATACATCGCCAACTTATCACCAAGTGTATTAATAGATTATTGTGGTATTTATACAATGGGCATCTGGTTTCCCATTCCACACCCAAAAAAAAATTGCATCTTTCTCAGAATCCCAAAAAAGAAACGATGAGGTCTATTGCGTATTTGATACAGAGAAAGAGGGAGACAGCGATCCGACCGTTACGATTAAAATGCCAAATGGGAAGGAAAAAGGACAAAGAGTAACCAACAAAAGATATACAGCACATATGAACGAAATCAAAAAAAAAACCCAGCTCATTAGTAATTTTGTCGTGAGTCAGTTAGTCTATTGCATACGACCCAACACACGAGGCTGCGACACATCAGCCATGTTAATGAAAATATCATCAGCAGGATGACGGTAGAGAGGTGCCTTCAACCTCTTTTGGTCAAGATGGTGACCAATGAAGCCGATGCTGCGACCAAGAACGAACAGACCGTTAAGAGTACCGATCTTGATGTACTCGTCAGCCTCCTCAGGGGTAAAGGCACCGCTATCACGGAGCAAGTCAACGAAGCAGACAGCAATGCAGCCATCGACGTTCAGGATAAGCTACAAGAATCCTCAAATAAATAACATAAAATTAGGCATCAAAAACGTTACTCACCGTATCTTTCTTACCAGTGGTCACTTTTTCAACAGCAAGAGCATAGTCGAGCAAGCTATGACTAGGGAAGTGCTTGTGCACATATTCCTTGACGAGCTCAACACGTAGATCAGGATTATTGACGCTCTTGATCTTGTGACCAATGCCAGAAACTACATAAAATATCAGTATCAAACTCCAATGTAGAGCGAGAAAAGTACTCACTGAGTTTATTCGCCTTCCTGCAATTGTCGACAAACTCACGAGGGGTGAGGCCGGTATCACGAGCTTGTGAGAACATTGCAGCAGCCTCGTCAAGAGCACCACCAAACCGAGAGCCGATGGTCAAGAGACCAGAAGCCAGCGAAGAGATAAGATCCTTCCCAGCACGAGTAGCAACAATAGTGTTCATAGCACCAGATACGGCAGGACCATGATCGGCGGTAAGCATGAGAACCATTTCAATGAACTTGGTTGCCCAAGGCGGGAGACCTGAATTTGTAGGTTTAGTCCAAGATTAACAAACACAACTGGCAGAAAACACACGGCGTTTGAACCAGAGAAGAGAGACAACACCACCAATCCCAATTTCCTCCTTGAACACCTCAGAAATACGCATGCCAGCGTAAAGAAGTTCCTGGCCACGTTCATCCGAAATAGTAGAGATGAAAGCAGCAGGCTTCCTGATGAGGCCAAGCTCCTGCGCATCAATCATGAGCATACCACTCAACGCAGTGATTCAGCATTTGAACTCACCTGAGCCCACTTGTAGTCCATAGCAATGACAGGCGGATCAACCTCCTTCTGAGGAACGATAACACCAGACCTGACAAGCGCCTCATAGGTATCTTGAATGACCTGAGGAAGTTCTTCAAAGGTGTCTGGTACGATAAATCCAGCAGCCCTCATAGCACGGTTCTTAGCGTCGGCCGTTTCCATGTCGCTGTTCGCCATAGATCCAGCATGACCAAACTGCACCTCAGTAGTAAACATCTTGGCACAGGTGCCAATAGCCCAGGCAACAATGGGCTTCTTAATCTTGCCACTCCTAACAGCTTCAATGACACGATACTCCTCAACACCACCAACTTCACCGAGAAGGACAAGCATCTTGCATTCAGGGTCTGCCTCATAACGGAGGAGGTGGTCAATGAAAGTGGAACCTGGGTAACGATCACCACCGATAGCAATACCCTCATAAGTGCCATTCGTAACGAGAGAAAGGATGTTGTTCAGCTCATTGGACATACCACCCGACTTCGATACATAACCAACCGAGCCAGAACGGTAAAGTTTGGATGCAATGATGTTGTCCATCATACCACCAGAATTACCAATCCTGAAGCAACCAGGCTTGATGCCACCAACGGTAGCAGGGCCAATAATAAGGACACCCTTCTCCTTGGCCGTCCAGAGGATCTCACGAGCATGGCGCTCAGGAACACCCTCAGCGATAAGAGCGATAGCCTTGATTTGGGCATGCTCAAAGCACTCGAGGGTGCTAGAATACACACTCCGGCTCGAAGCAAAGTTGACAACAACATCGACATCAGGGTGCTTGGAAACCGCCTCGCTGACACTGGTGTATACAGGAAGGAGAGTCTCTTTGGTACCCCAGTAAAATTTCTGAATATGGTGACCACCAAAGGGGTATATCATGGCAGCAACAGAAGGTGCTTCACGACCACAAGAGTAGTCAAAGTCAAGCATGCCTTGAATGGCACGGGGCTGGAGACCATAGACAAAGGAACGGGTATGGGCATCAAACGGCCTGAACCAGGGACGAGTGGAAGGGGATTGGCTGGCCTCAAAATGAATGATCTGGTCCTTGGGCTGAGTGCGACCACCATCAGGGTGAATAGAGCCGACGGTTGACTCATTATCACCAACAGGAGCGACTTGAGGGGGTGGAGTGACTGGCTGGACACTCTTTAGACCATGAGCAGGAGATTTAGACTTGGAAATATCAATCTCTAGGGCAAGAGGCACAATCTCGGTGATATGGGTGTCGGGACCGAAGACACGGATGGGAACGCCAAGGCTCTCACCAAGGAGGCGCATTGCCTTGAGACCTTCCTGGTAATTAGGTCCACCACGACGGACGAAAATCTTGACATTGTGACTGATGAGTTGGTTCTTGTATTCCTTGAGGGCACGAATGATACCCTTGAAGGTGGCCGCAACATTGGTGAAATTAGCAATCCCACCCCCAATGATGAGGATCTTGCCATCAGGGTGAGGAGTTCCCCGAGTGATCAGATCGACTTGATGAACTGTCAACAAGTATTTTTGTCTTGACACACCCAAAATAACTTACTGATAGTCTTGGCATATTCATACGTCTGACCCTCGGTAGGAGCACCAGAATACTCTCCATAGTTGGCAAGCTCATGGGCATAGCCGTGTGCGGCAATAGCATCAGAGTAGACAACGCTAGCACCACCACCGGCAACCATGGTCCAGATACGACCTTCAGCATTGAGAACCGTCAATTTCAGAGAAGCACCGGTTGAACCATCAAGCTTTTGAATATAAGCCTCTTCTTTGGTCAAGTCGCGGCCGAACGGTGCGGGCCAGACCTACAATCATCGTATCAGAGACCCGAGTCACAAGAGCAGTAAGCGCTCACCATCGGAGGCCCACGGTCGGCAGAAACTTTAGCGCCTTTGGTAGTGATGGCATCTCCACCCTCGTAGACAGAAAGATCACGAGCGATAGCCCACTTGGGCCCACAGATACTCTCAGCGGTCTGATCGAGCTTGGCCGCCATATCCAAGTAGTGAATCGTGGGCTCACCACCGTCAACGGCATCAAGGACAACAAGAGGGTTGATCTCAAGGTACGCAAAGTGGAGATCAACATAGACCGAATAGAGACGAATCAGAAAATCAGTGAGGGTATCCTTCTTCTCAGCAGGGACATGACTGAGGAGGGTAGCAGCAATAACTTGGCGAGTGGGGAAGGGTTTGTTGACAGGGATATCAAGGACGAGGGCTTTGGCGTCAACGTCACCAACGTCAACACCACCCTCATGAGTGAAGAGTATGCGATCACCCTCGCGCTGAGAACTGACACAAACATAATACTCAGTATTGGAAGGGTGGGGGAGGAAAGGCTCGACAATGAAATTGTTCAAAGTGCCAGAGACAGCTTCAACCTGTTATCGGGTGCATCAGAAAAAAAAAAGAATGAAGCGAAATGTAGTGTGTGTATAACAAAACTTGATGTATGCATTACCTTTTGCGGTTTTCCAGCTCGTTCAGAGACCCATTGCCTGGCTTCGGGCCAACTCTTGTTGAGAGCGAGGAGCCCAGCCTTACCACGGCGCTTGATGAGCTGATCAGGCTTCGCAACGAGCTTGGTAGTAAAAACCCAGTTCGGAATTTTGTTATCCGGAGTAATCGTATTCGTTTCCGGATCCCAAGACACTTGGGCAACCCGAGCGGCAGGGTACTGGAACTTGGTCTTAACCGTCGCATGGGGTGCCACTGAAGGCGCACGCTCAAGCCAATATGCGAGCAAGAGCTTGGCATCGTATTCACGAATGGCTGGAGAGACAGCGTGAGCGACAAGCACACCAACAGGGGAGGAGACAGACCTTTGGAAGACATGGTGGTTACTCAGAGAAGGATGGGCAGGAAGGAAATGGAGGGTAGACACTCTGCGCCCAGTAAATTAATGATAATCTCCTGGCGCGTTATTGGATAATTACCTAATAATTATCATGATCATCACTGGATTATCAGGCAATACCTGTAGAATCTTATATGGCAGTATCGTGTACATGGTTCGATTTATGAATACTGACATAACACTAAAAATTCTTTGACATCATCGACATTGAGTGTGTCTCTGACTGAGCAAGGTATGGAGGTTAATATTATGTAATAGTATATGTTTCAAACTGATTATACAGCGTTTCTGAAGATGCAATTGCATATTCGCTCATTCCGCAATAATAAAACAATGACATCCTTGCGGAAACATCGCCCGCATAATTCATACGTCATCGAACTTGACAACCATTATAGTTATACAGATAGCAAAACCAACTTCATTTCGACAAGTCAATATAAGAGTAAGTACTTCACAGGAACGAAACGGTGCTGCAACCAGTGACAGACAATTAAATTACAAACATCTCACCATCTCACATGGTGGATCTGATAGCATCAGCCAGAATGCCATCACGAGTATCTGTGTCTATCGACCACATAGCAAAGCCTGCTAGACCTTTTGCACCAATGAAACTGCCTTTGGCCCCTGTTCACAACATTAACGAATGATCAAAGATCGCACTTATGGACGTACTGTAGGTATCGGTATTGTCGTAGTTGATCAGGACGCTGGAAGTAGAGTTATAAATGTATGCCTGTCAACCCTTATGAGCATGTTGTAAACACAAATCAATAGACAGATGCCCACAGTCTGGCTACAATTGTCGAACTGGAAGAGGAGCCCATTATTTCCATTTCCCTGAGAGTCAATGAAGCCCCTCTGAACCATGTCGTTATAATTGAAGATGCCGCCTGGTCCCTGCTCGTTGCCACAAACATCAGGGGTTGCTAGAACGCAGATATATTAGATTTCAACAGTGCGGACAATGAACGACTCACTAGCGTAGGAAGTTTCACCAGTACCCAAAGGGACTTTGCTCTTATCAAAGCTAGGATACTGTGCAAGCTTTTGCGCATCGCCGTTGATAGCTGAGCCCGCGACTGTGTAACTATGACCATAGCTGGGCACACCAAGAGCGATCTGTTTTGCAGGGAAACCAGCCGCAGTCCAAGCGTTGACAGCAGATTCACAAGACCCAAACTGGTTTTTGCTGGGTGCACATGAATCCTGAAGGGGAGCGTTCGGACCAGCACCAACAGTAGACCAAGTCCCATAAATGTCATACGCCATGATGGCTATATCGCTTTCAGCACCATTACGACGGAGTGGGAAGGATGAGACACACCAATGTGATCCAGGACCTGCGCAAAGCCAGAAACATCAGTCATAGGGTTTCCATCCTGCCCGTTAAACGGTTGAATAGAAACAGCTGCTGTAAGCAGAAAGCCCTGTGGCGCTTTCTGACGGACTTCCTTTAGTAGTGCAAGAAAGTTGGCAGCATCGTTGCTGTTGATAACATTACATCCAATGCCATCTTTGTTAGGATACTCCCAACTGCATGAAAAACAATCAACATGTGAACTGCCAGGCATCCTTGCAGAAAAACGCACTCAAAATCAAGACCATCAAGTGAATTCTTAGTCGCAAAGCTGATCAAAGCATTTGCAAAGGCAGTGCGGTTCTCGGACGTTGCAACTGAAGAAGAGAAATATAGCGAACCAGTCCAGCCTCCAACGGAAAGCAATGCTGAGACATTCTTTGACGAGGTGAGCTTTCATCTTAGGACACCATAAGAGCAGACGTACATGAGCATGAGCTTGGGAGACAAATTCTTTGAGGACACTTGGATCGTCCGGTATTTGAATAAATGCTTCATCAGGAGTTGTGATACTGAAAGATTATGTTTCAGGTAAGATCTCTGCTGCATACTCTCATAACGACTACGTACGCAAAGGCATAAGTTAAAGCTGAGTACTTTGCCCACGGAATCTGACTGGGTGGAAAACTGCCCGCAACCCAGCCAGGGTACCATCCAGTAGCAAGTTTATTTCCGGAGGTAGAACCCGCCGGCGAGGTTGGTTTGGAGCCCTCAGGAAGCGTCGTCGTTGGACCTCCATATGCATAAGAGGGCGTGCTGGATGGTCGCCGTGAACACTGTAGGCGAGCCGAAACAAGGGACACAAGCGCAGTAAGAGCGAGGGAAACCTTCATTTTTGGGCAAGACAGAAGGAATGTACGACCAGCGCAAAGAATTTATATGAGGACTTCAGGGGTAAGAGAGACAGTAGTACAATCCGGAATGGAAGAGGACAAGGAATGCAGACAGGGTCCTCATGGTTTATAAGAGGTTTGCGAACCAAACAGTCGTGTTATTTGCTATTGTTTCGACTGGCAATTATGAGCAAGATGATCACGCTTACGGAACAATGTCTATTGTACTGTTCGAAGCGTCCAATTTCGAATCATTCAACAAGAATGTGTCGTGTTCTGGACCATGGCTGTTTGCCTGGCAAGTTTACCTAGGAGGTACGTTCCGGCGACTATCGGAGTTAAAATTTCTTATGTCTGACACTAGTAAACATATGGTAAGATCAATGTTATTACTTTATATTACATAATATCCGACAACGGCTGACGGTACAAAGACGTCTTCCAAGGCCGAACACCGAAATTATGTCATTACTTGGATGGCAGAATACCCGCTGTTCGGTTCTCTCTAGGCACGGCAGAGCAGTGTGTGTCTCAGTCTCCGCATGACGATATGCGATGCCACCGCACGCCGAAATCAGATCAGATAACGAATGATATTCAAATGTTGAACGGTGTCAGTGTCCCTAAGATTCTTGTGTACCTGATGTTGGACAATGCAACAACATTTCTGATCCATCAGGTGAAAAGTGCAGTTATCAGTCGACTGTATTGAACTTGAATACGAATTTGTTGAACAGCCACTTTCATAATCCTAGAGGATACCGAACAAGCCGAGGCAGACCGGTGACCGGTCCATCACTGAAGAGTCTCACTCCATGACATAGCACTGCGCCCAATATCCGTTTGTGGCATGCGAAAAAACAAAAAGGGAATCTACCTAAAATGGCATTGTCCATTTTCGTTCCATTGTTCAGGGATGGATTTAAAGCGCTACCACGACTGCCGGAATGTTGCTGCTCCTTCTTCCCTTCCTCTTCGTAGGCCAGGTGCCCTGACAAGTTTTTATTCTCTACAACAATGCACAAGAACGTCCTTGTTTTATTATCTGCACTCGCCATCGCTGTTCCTATCAACTCTGCACCTCTTTCAAATCGTGACGCTCCAGGCTCTGGTTTTGTGAAGCAGAATGGGCTTGATGCTCAAAAACAAAATGCGCAATTCCTCACAATGAAATCATCAGATGCCTGTCAAGGTATGTTCCTAATCTCTTTTGTGAATTTTTTTGATCAATTATCTTAAGCCGGTAGCACTGCCTGTATTGATGGTGGCTTTGCCGAATGTCTCTACGGAAAATGGATAATCCAGCCATGCGATCGCAATCTCTACTGCTTTGCCCTCCCTTTAATCAACTCGCCAGGCGTTAGCCTTACCTGCGACACTGCTGAAGACGCTGCCGCTCGCATTTCGAATGCGATTGGGACTAATGTAGAAATTCCCGTGCCTTCCGGCTCGAGCCCAACCCAATCTTTGCCTTCATCCACTGTACATAGCACCACCCCCTTACCCTCGTCCAGCGCTACCCCCTCAGATGGCTCTGGAGATGATGATTGCGACTGCGACGACGACGGTAATTGTGCTGATGACGATCCTCCGGCAGGTGACGATGATTGTACGGATGAGAGCGAGCCCACGCCTACACCCTTGACTATGGCTATATCCACGGCTGCAACTCTTACCAGCAGTCAACAGACCTCAAGTGCCAGTCAACGTTCACCGGCCCCCACCCATTCTTCTTTGTCATACAGTTATGGCCGCCGCCAAGCGTATGACCTCGTCCCCCCTAATTCCGTATCCAGCGCTGTCGCCACAGCTGAGACCTCAAGTATGTCAATCGTTGCACCCACCAGCACATCAGTTGCTGGAAGCTCGATTGTCGCAGCCACCAGTGGTGGTTCCACAGTCACTGTTGTCTCTACTTCCATCTCGACAGTCACCGTCGGCTGCGGTCCGACCCCCACTCCGTTTGTTAGCCAGGTTGCGAATGATCCCGGAATTGGGTTTGTAAGTTTTGGATTTGTAACGGTCTCTGCGGCTGAGCCGTCGGGGACTAATGTAATGATGTAGTTACAATGTAATAATGTAGTTACAAAATAGTGACGTGTGTGACACTTGAAGACTCGATGAGCGACTGGCATTGTGTGCGGCCATGGCTCCCACCACTGGGGCTGTCTGTCCTGGAAATCACCTCCGTCTCAGTCACTTTTCTGCTGACTGCGACGATGGTGCCCCTGGTCGACCCTGAGCTCCAGGCACAGCTTGCAGAGACGGAGGGCATCGTGACCGAGGCCCTTGCCAACGGACTGTCTGTCAAGGTCAATGGCTCAGCGTGGCAGCGAGTTATTATTCGAATAGACGAAGCAGCGGACGAAGCGGTGGTGATCATATACGGGCTGATGCCTGGCAGACAGTACGACATTGAGCTCGCCATGGTCCGTGCTGGGCAGCTCAGACGAGAAATCACAACCGACGACGGCGAACCATCCCCAGGACCAGACTTGGATTGCTATGCAGACTCGGTTCCTACCCCAGTGGCGCCTCCACCTACAGCACCCGACCATTCCCCAGCAGCTCCCTCTCCCTTCACCATCGAAGATCGTCTTTCCCAGCTCACCAGCTCCCTTTCTCTCCTCTCCTCACAGCGCGACTCCCTCCAATCCCAGATCAAATCCGTCCGTCGTGACGGCCAAAAGGCAGATGCAGCCCTCCGCTCAGAAATCGAGGCCCTCAAACGCACCTCTGAGAAAAACATCGCCGCTGAAAACCGCGCAAAACAGAAGATCCTCGCCCTCCAAGAGGCTGTCAAACGTACCCACGTGGGCACACGAGCCATGGAGCAGGAGCTCGATCAGCTCAAGTGCTCTTTGCCAGCACTGCGTGAGGAAAAGGAGAGGAAGGAGCGTGATTATGAGTTTGCCAAGAAAGAGGCTGATAGGGTCACAAAGCAGAGGCAAATGGTGGATGACCAGGACAAGAAACGCGTCGATAAGCTACGCTCGGAACATTCATCTTTGACTCATAAGCTCGAAAAGATGATGGCCAAGAGGGAAAAGATGCAGGGTAGTGTGCTGCTGGACCTGGAAGAGCAGCTGGCAGAGCTGAGGAGGGAATGGGAGATGATGGAGAGTGAGCAAGACCAGATGGACGAGTTGGTCGCTCCCTCTGAGATTGAGCAACAGAACTATTCACTGTCGGCGACGACAAGACGGCGGGCTAATACTGCTGCGAGCTCTCTATCTCTATCTGGACTGGGTCCCATAAGTCGACCATCTCGCGATACCACCAATGCAGCTCCTTCCCCGACATTGACGCGAGTACAACAACAGACACCGTCTACTCAATTTCGAACAGAATCGAGTGCTAGCTCTGGTCTGTATCCTTCTGGTGGTCTTGTTTCAGCACAACTTGGACATTCGTTTGATGGCACATCGTCCCATCTCCAATCAACTTCAACTTCAACTTCAATATCCTCACAACAACATGTGAAATCATATTCCCAGCCGCCTCTTGCTTCTTATTCATACGCGATACCTTCCTTGCTACCGTCGTTGACGACATCGCAAAATAACATCCAACCACCGTCTTCGCCTACGACGGCGTCTTCGAGTTCGAGTTCGTCTGTGAGATTGCATTCGCCTCCGGGATTGTCCAAGATGGGTGTGATTGGATCGTCTTTGGGTGGGAGAGCGATAGTGGGTGGTGGTGATGGCTGTGGTGGTGGTGGTGGTGGTGGTGGTGAGGGGAGTGAGGGGAGTGCTGGCGCTCATGGTTGGATATCTCAACGTTCACGTCCGTATTTACAGCAGTGAGGTGGAGGAGTTGATTTTGGGTTGATTTTGTTGATATATTAGAGTGACTGACTTTTTTTTTTTTTTTGCGATGTAGGAATAGGGTGTAGCTTAATTTCTTTTATTAGTATCAGAGTCGAACTTGTTGGTTGAAAGAAAAAAACAATAGAGACTCTGAATCTCCTCGTGGATAGGTGATAGAGAGGGGAGATGCGTTTGAAAGGATGACCTCTTAGAATTGGCTTGTTTACATGGCTGGATACTGGCCGTACTCCTGAACTTGGAAGATGATCTAACCGTCTTTTTTTTTTCTCTTGTTTGCTTTTTTTTTTTTGGAATATTGCAACTAGGGACCGTGTTTTGATTCTACTCTTTTGTCTCGTCTTCTCGGTGCATCTGACTTGCATGGACAATCAATGAATGATATGATAGAGACAATCAACCACTGTTGTGTGTCGCCGCGTCAAAATTAATCATCATTTCTCAAACCCCTCATCTCTTACCATGAACGCAGAGGGAAACTCGTTGTTGTTTTTGTTGTCATTGTAACCGGATTCGCCGATAATACCGGGTAAGAAAAGACGAAACAGCAATAATCGGACTGGACCGCAAGAAGCATCTCTCATCTCTTCACTCTTGATTTCATTAATTCAGTTCCCGAGGTTCCAAAATTCCACGAATTGGAAAAAACGCATGGATTTCCGATTCTGTTGACTGCCTCTCTCTGGGTTGACAATAACATGGAATCCTTCCATGTTGTGAGCGTGAAAAGATTAGAACTGCCTGTTGTTCTTTTTTTTACCTGAAGATCGACCTCCAAGTAGATACTTCGAAACCAATCCACAGATAGAAGGTTCCGACTATGACGGCGATGGTATTCTGTACCAAGATCCCCCTCTAGGTCTTCTTATGGCTTAAATGGAAACAATCAACATCGCATTTTTAAAAGTGTCGTTAATATATCTTAAATGGACCTCTGCTCTGGTCAGGACTTTGATCTTGGATGTCCACTTGGAGGTCCAAAAATACGACATCTGCACATAAGCTCCTGAAAGCGATTGACGCCCATCTAGTATGTAACGCGGCGCCTGGAGCGTTCGTGATCGATATATATTAACTTGGCATAGAGCGGCGATTCTGACTGGGGGCCAATATGATGGCTTGGAAAGGATCAGGATGCACTGCGGGCTGTGTGGGTTACTCTGTTGATGACATGCGTCCTTATCTGCTGCGTCGTATCTCTCTCTCTCTTTCAATTGAACTGCTGCTTGAGCCTTCTTGTTCTTAAAAGGCTCGCTGTCGTCGGGTCAGGGCTTCACGTTCTTGCATCCTCCATTGCTGACTCGTGCTATCTACGGACAGTCGATTCTTTGATATCCAGAACAAACATGCGATTTCTGCCACGACAGAGCCAGAACTCAACGGCTCCAGAATCTATCAACAGCGAAAGATACCAGGTCGATCCCTACATCCTTATCAGCATCCTACTTGAAACGCTCGGCTATGGAAGCTTCCTGGTGCTGTTCTTTCTATCGACGATTCTTCTCTTTAGGCGAAGAAGGGTACTGTTGCGCACGAGGACTCAGTCGGTGGCGTTGAGGAGCTTGACGTTGTATTTAGTGATGGGTATATTGATGTTTTTCGCTATCACGGCGGTGAGTCGCTTGCTCAGCGCGAGGCTTCGAATCCTGCTGAAGACGTTCCGCGGTAGAAATGGTGTTTTTGGTGGGCAGAGGTCTTGCCGATACCCTCTTCCAATGGGCTGAGCGCTGGGGTACAAGTGCCTAGGCTCGATTTTTATGCATACCGTATGAAGGGCGTTTGTATACGGATCACTGTTCTGTTAGGTGATATCATCACTGTACGAGTCCCCTTCTTCTCGTCCATAAGTCAATTGGATGTGAGAGCTCATATCTTCTTTTTACCAGATTTATCGACTATGGATATTGAGTAGTCGAAATAAATTGATGGTTGCATTTCCCATAGTGGGCTTTTTTGGTTTTCTAGGTATGTGCGAATCGATCCACTTTCAAACTATGATCGCTATTTGGTGGCTTCTGACGGACCATTTGTCTTGTTCCAGTGTGTGGAGTTCAGCTCTCG
>Ga0153922_1000549_pt1 | contig 14931 bp, 14 predicted proteins | sample TSNJ006MetaG_FD_104723 | JGI IMG/M metagenome (GOLD analysis project Ga0153922, IMG submission 104723) | Attine ant fungus gardens microbial communities from New Jersey, USA - TSNJ006 MetaG | ecosystem: Host-associated > Fungi > Mycelium > Unclassified | place: USA: New Jersey, Brendon T. Byrne...
CGCAGCATGTTCACCGCGAACCTGCCGGTCTCCTTGACCACCGTCTCCAACGCCAGCGAACGATTCAAACAGCACAGGACGCTGGGCGGCTCCGCCGTCAACGACACCACCGCGGTCGCCGTGACCCCCAACGGGCCATCCGGGCCGGCACCAGAGATGATGCTGACCCCACCAGCCAGCCGGCGCATCGCCAACCGAAAATCCTCGCCGCTGATTGTGGAGTCCTTGAGTAGTGTCGCTGTTGCTTGCATTTCTCACCCTTTCCTTGCTTGATCTGATTTCGTCGAATGCGTTGGTCTGTAACACATCCGCTGGCATAAGCGTCCACGGAGCCCGTTGCAGACGTCAATCGGGTCGGCGGCTAAATAGCCCCAACGAGTGAGAAAAACCCCACTTCCGAACGCTCGAGGTGGCCGCCGAAGCGGTGCCTCTGGATCTGCTGACTTCAGCGCCGGGAGTGGAGCGGACGGTTGTCCGGTATGTGGTCGGTAATCACGTGCCCGGGTTAGCCGCTGGTGACGAAACCTCCAGCTCACCAACATGTTTCGCCATCCGACAAATTCATGGGCGCCTGCCCGGTTGCAGGACGGCCGCGCCGAACCACTGGGTCGCCAGCAACGCCAATTCGACGTCGAGACGGTCTCCCGTAATAGGGCGGCCACGTCGGACGACTGCGCGATTCACCCGATATTTCACGCTATTGAAATGCAGGTCCAGCTCCTGGCCGGCAAGTTTGTAGCTGGCGCCGCAGCGCAGGAAGACTCTCAGCGTCTCGCGCAGGCGAGCATCGTTTTCGTTGTCGGTTGCGAGGTTGCCGAGCACTTCGGTCACCCACTCCCGCGCGTCGTCGATGTCACCGCAGAGCAGCGCAGCCGCCGGCAAACCGGGGTCGGTCGCAGATATCACGGTGGGGACACGCTGCTTGCCGGCGATGGCCACTCCGCGGGCGGCCTCCGCCTGGCGGTGAGAGCGGCGGAATCCTTCGACGCCGGGAAGGGCCGCGCCGATCGCCAGGCCTGGAGAATCGGGCCGCCCCCCGGCGAAGTGGCGGACCGTCTCAACCGCATGGGAAGGCGCCGACCGATAGGGCAGCCATGCCCATCCGCTGGTTTGATCCGCGGCCACAAATAGTGGGGCCGCGCCGGCGTTCGCCGCTTGGGCGAGTTCTCGCAGAAAGCGTTGAACCCGTGAGAGTTCATCTCCTGCGCCAGTGCGTTCCGGGTACCACATCACCACGGCCAGGTGGTGCCAACGCAGTGGATACTGGATCGACGCGGTCGCGCCATCGATGTCGATGGCCTCTGTGCTTGTCAACAGTTCTCGGACGCGCAGACCTCGAAGGCTGTTCTGGTTTTCCAGCCACCGTTCTCGTTCCTCTTCATACACCGCGACAACTTGCTGGGAAATCCAGTCGATGTAGTCGAACAACGTTGCGGTGATCGCCTCGAGCACCTGCAGCCGGACTGATGCGGTGACATCGATCGCGCGCACTTCGCCGAATACAAGCTCGTTCATGCGCCGCTGGCCCAGCCGGTACGCGCGGACGAGGGCATTCACGGGAACGTCGTGTTGTGCCAGCCGTCGCGCGAACTCGAGCGCTGCAGTTGGCGCTTCGACGCGCTCCACCGCAATGTCGTAGCGCAGCGCGCGCAGGAGAGTGTCGACGTTTCCCTCGACGCTGGCGCCATGCAGTTCGATGATCCGCGCATCACCGCGCAGTTCGGGAATCTCCTCCTCGAGCGACCGGCGAATGAACGACGATACCTCCGCCAGTCGCTCATGCATCCGCTCAGCGGCCTGCGCGACATAGCCACTGACGTCGGCACTGTCGTTGCGACCGAGGGTACTCACTTGTCCTGCCTGGTTTGGCTCAGGCGGCTAGATTCCAGCGCGTGTGGCGATGTCGTGAGCCAGCGAGACGAGATCATTCACAGTCTGGTGAACTGGAATGCCCGACGCGGCGCGATTGCGTGGATCCTGTTGTGCCCGGCGCAGAATGCCTTCGGCGATGATCGCGATCTTCCATAGCGCCAACGCGTGCCAGAAGCCCAGCTCAGCGTCGGTCACGTCGCGGCCGCTGATGACGCAATACCGTTCGACCAGATCCGCGCGGCGGGGATAGCCGGGTAGCAGCAAGGCGCGGAATTCGGGCAGGACCGTTTCGTCGTCCTCGGGCCAGTACGCCAGCGTGGTACCGAGATCGGCGATCGGGTCGCCCAGCGTCGCAAGTTCCCAGTCCAGGGCGGCCAGGATTTCGCCGTCAGCGGCGGACACCACGATGTTGCGTAAGTGGAGGTCGCCGTGGACCAGTGTCAGCTCCCGTGGTGGCGGAACCGCAGTCCTGAGACGCTCGGTGAGCGAATCGAGGTCAGCCAGTTCACGAGTCTTCGACTGCTCCCACTGGCCAGACCACCGCTTGAGTTGACGCTGCGCGTACGGCGAGTGGCTGGCCAGATCACTGAGGTTGGTTGTGTCCAGGTCCACCGCGTGAATGCGGCCCAGCGTCTCAGGCAACGCGATACCCGCGCGGTGGCGCGCGCGTGCCGGCAGAGTATGTGATGCCGCGACGTCACTGATGACCACGCCATCCACGAACTCCATCAGCACCAGTGGTTGATCTGCGACGTCGCCTGCCTGAGCGACACCGTAGATGAGGGGCGCAGGGACATTGGTGGCTGCGAGGGCAGAAAGGATCCGCGCCTCGCGCAGAACATCGTGAGCCGAGGCCAGCAGATGGCCCATCGGTGGGCGGCGGAGCACCCACCGGCGGCCGGCCGCGTCGGAGAGCATGTAGGTCAGGTTTGATTGGCCGACACCGATGCGCCGAGCAGCCACCGGTGGTGTGACGTCCGTATCGAGCCTGCTTAACCAGGTCGTAAGCTCAGCGTGCGCGACACCGGGCACGCTGGCCGACGAGTCCTGCACGGTGCTTTCCGAGGCTGCGGAAGCCTTTCCAGCTGAGGGATTCATAGGATCGCTCCTCCGTCGATGACCAGGGTTTGGCCAGTGATCCAGGCTGCGGCGTCGGAGGCAAGAAAAGCGATGGCCCAGCCGACGTCTTCGGGTTCGCCGATGCGTCCCAGCGGCAGCGAGTCTGTAAGGGTTTGTTCATGCTCGCGCCAGAGGAGCTCGGAGAGTTTGGTGCGCACCACGCCGGGTGCGACCGCGTTCACCCGCACGGTAGGCGCCAGTTCGATGGCGCTTTGTTTGGTGAGCTGAATCAGGGCAGCTTTGCTGGCGTTGTAGACCCCAAGCTTTGGCTCGGTTTTCAGCCCCCCGAGCGACGCGGTGTTCACGATCGCTCCGCCGTGCTGGCTCATCCATGCCCGCGCTGCCAGGGATGACCACATGATCGGGGCCCACATATTGACGTCGATGGTTTTGCGGAACGCGGAGTAGTTCTGCTCGGTGAGCAGACCGTATGCGGAGTTGGTGGCGGCGTTGTTGACCAGGATGTCGAGTCGGCCGAAGCGTTCGAGGGTGAAGTCAACGCATCCCCGGGCGGCGTCCTCGTCTGCGGCGTGCGCCGCGAAACCGACTGCGCCCCGCACGTTCTCGGCGGCGACATCGGCGGCGTCCTGGGTGCGCGCCGTCAGGACGACGTTGGCACCCAAATCGGCCAGGCGTTCTGCCGCGGCCTGTCCGATACCGCGGGAGGCGCCGGTCACCAGCGCCGTTTTGCCTCTCAGATCCATACCTACCATGTCAGGTGCCTCCTACGGCGTTATCGCGGCGTAGCCGTTGCCTACGCAGTTCCTGGCGGGCAATCGTTCGCTTGTGAACCTCGTCGGGACCGTCGGCGATGCGCATTGCGCGCAGGTGCGCCCAGAATCCGGCGAGGGGCACATCTTCGGTCACCCCTAGACCACCGTGGATTTGAATCGCGCGATCGACCACCCTGAGCGCGACGTTGGGGGCGTCAACCTTGATGGCCGCGATCTCGGTTTTGGCTTGCTTGTTGCCGACCGTGTCCATCAGCCAGGCCGTCTTGAGAATCAGTAGGCGCGATTTCTCGATCTCGATGCGGGCTTCGGCGATCCAGTCGCGGATGTTCGCACGGTCGCTGAGCGCTGATCCGAAGGTGACCCTGGAATCGGCCCGCTGACATAGCAATTCGAGTGCGCGTTCGGCCATGCCGATCGCACGCATGGCGTGGTGGATGCGACCTGGCCCGAGTCGTGCCTGACCGATGGCGAAACCCTCACCCTCGCCTTTGAGCAGATCGCTGGCTGGTACGTGCACATTGTCGAACTCAATCTCGGCGTGGCCCTCCCGATCCTGATAGCCGAACACCGGCAGGTTTCGCACGACCCGCACCCCGGGAGCATCGATGGGAACGACCACCATCGACTGTTGTCGGTGCGGCGCAGCTGCTGGATCCGTCTTCCCCATCACAATCAGCACCCGGCAGTTCGAATGCATCGCATTCGACGCAAACCACTTGCGCCCATTGAGCAGATAACCGTTGCCGTTGCGGTCCATGCGCAGTTCGATGTTGGTGGCGTCCGAGCTCGCCACCGCCGGTTCGGTCATGGCGAATGCCGAGCGGATCGTGCCTTCCAGCAGCGGCCGCAACCACCGGTCCTGGTGTTCACCGCTGCCGAAGAGCGTGAGAACTTCCATGTTTCCGGTATCGGGAGCGTTGCAGTTGCACGCTTCAGGTGCCAGTTGTGGACTTCGCCCCATGATCTCTGCGAGTGGGGCATACTCCAGATTGGACAACCCGGGACCCCACTGCGAGTGTGGGTGAAATAGGTTCCACAGTCCGCGGCGACGGGCCTCACCTTTGAGATCTTCGATGATTTGCGGGTGATGATGAGGGTTACCGGACTCGCGCATCTGAATCTCGTACACCGGCTCGGCCGGATAGACGTGCGTCTCCATGAAGTCCAGCAGCTGCGCCCGATAGCTCTCGGCTCGCTCCGAGGGCTCGAAGAGGGAAACATTGTGATCGGAAATGTCGACTCCTTCATGATGTTTCGACGCGCGACAGCGGCGACTACGTCCGAGGATGCCAGCCACGCCGAGCCGTCGATACCCTCAGACCGGAGGAATCCCCTTTTCGGAGGAGGAAACTCACTCCCTACTGGCATTCGGCGGGCAGCCGGGGGATTTTTGTCACCCGTTGTGGGCGTTTCGTCGCCGCTTCGATTGACTCGCGCTCCCGCCGGCAACACGCTGATGGCACGCAGATGCGTTACGACTGAACGTGATCCGCAACGCCAAACAACGCCGATGAGCGCTTGCGCGAAGAGGAAACAACCAACAACCGAGAGGGGCAAAGATGCAAACACCGGAGACCACCGTACGTGGAGCCGATCTGGCTCGACGGATCGCGGTGCGCGACTTCCTCAACAAGGCCATCACTGGCCGGGGAATGTGCGCGTACGATTCGGCGGTCATCGCCGGCAACGGGATCGGTGCCCTGGCGTTCGCCGGCGTGCTTGCCCAAAGCCCCCTGTTCGAAGGCAAGGTCACTGTCGTTGCACCCCCGGTTGTCGAGTCGCGGCGGCTGATCAACGGCGTCACCCTGCGCGGGCGATGCGTCGACTTCATGTCCACAGCGTTGAACACAACCCTGGATGAGATTCTTGAGGTTATGTCCGGCTCCACCGACACACCGCCGGTGGCCTACCGCCAGGCCGCAGCCATGGCCCTGCAGCAAGGGTCGTCGTGGCGATTTAGCCGACGGGGACAATGGCAGAACGAGTTATCGGCCAACCGACCGATCGCGTACGGCCTGCGTAACAGCAGGGTGGTTGGTGGCATGCGGGAACTGGCTTCCAAGCTGCCGATCGAATTCGTGGACGAGCGGGTCGAGTCGGCATCACACCTGCGAAGCTTCAGCACCGGCCGGCACCCGCTGCTCGTCAACGCCACGACCCTGCCGACATTGATCGGCGGTCAGGCAAAAACCCCGAAACGGATGGTCTTGGGGGCGCAGGTCCCGTTCATCGCTTCCGATCGCGGCGTGGCCTATCCACTCGAAGCCGAGACCGCTTTCGCTCCCGTGGTACGGCGCGGAGGAACCATCGACGTGGGCTACTTCACCCCCTTCCGTGACCCGCTGTCGCCGCGCTCCAGCTGGTACGGGATCTATGCCCGCGTCGTCGACCGCAACGCCGCGTTCAACAAAGATGCGGAACTGCGGATCATGACCGAGCAACTCTTCGGCGTGGGCGAGGCGATGGGCCTTACGCCCGACGACCCCGAGGAAACCCTCGGTCGGGCCTTCGTGCCGGCGTCACCGTGGGGCACTGTGGCGCCCTCTGCACCAGGCACGCTGGAACTCAAACGCCATTACTCGGGTGGTGCGCCTGTGTTTTACGCAGACGGCATGATCATGAGCCTCGTCGGTGGTGTTGTCGGGGCCGAAGCGGTGATTCGCGGGGTGAACCCCGATGACGCCATCCGCCGCGCCCTGCGGCCCTGGCGCCGCCACAACGGGTTGTGGTACCTCGAGACCAACAAGATGCCTTTCTTGTCGGAGATGCTGATGCGCGCCAACCCCGCAGCCGCGATGGCATACCCGCACACGGTCGGAACGAACCTATGGGCCTCGGCCGCTTGACATTTGGCACCGTTGAGCGATGCGCCCACGGCTCGCGTCGCTGGACTTCGGCAATCCCGTCGGCTAACGGGCCACGGAGGCACATAATGGTGTCCATCATGTTCGCGCAGACCACGACATCTCTTCTCGGGATGCGCGATGCCGGTTGATCTCTCGTCGACCTCCGGCCGCAGGCCCACGCGAGACTCCTGGGAGTCCGCGTCGGTCGAATTAGTCCGTCGCTACAAACGCCTTTTCGCGAAGGCGGAGCAGATGCTGCCGGTGCATCGACTCGGTGACGTCGACTCCCACAGGGACCGATTCCTGACTGAGCTGGGCGCTCGCGCGGACGAACTCCACGGCCAACTGCTTCGCGCGATGCGTGACCGCGCCACCTCGGGGGACCCGCGAGAGCTGGCGCGGCTGTGCGAAGTGGCCATCGAGCTTCAGGACGTTCGGTCCGGCCATCGTGCGGCCGTCAACGACGAGCGCGTGCACATGCTCACCAGCGGGCAAGAGGTGAGCATGCGGCTGTCCCCCTCGGCGGGCGTCAGGGCCCTGCTCGAGCGCGCGGCCACGGCGATGTGTGATCTCCCCGGACTCGAGCGCTTCATGGTGTTCCACCGCGAGGGTGGGGTGCTGCGTGCCGCCAACACCGTTTTCGTCGACCACGACGAGTGGGCCCAAGAATGCCAGGCTTTCTCAGCCAGCACGAGATACGATATGTTGCCGCAACGTCCCGAGGCGCTGATCGTCCGCCGCCGCTCCCCGGCGATCATCACGGATGCGCTGCACGACCCCGATGCGTTTCAGCCGATCGTGCAGAAGATGCAGGCCTCAAACTATGTCGGTGCGCCGGTGATCGCTTTTGGCGAGGTCGTCGCGACGATACACGGAGATGCCTATTTCACCGGCCGGCCGGTCGACGAGGTCGACCGTGACGTCATAGCGTCCTTCGCAGCATCGTTGGGGCCCATCGTGGAACGGGCGATCCTGATCGAACAATTGCAATTCCAGCAAAGGGTCGCCGAACAGCTGGCCCAGTCGGCACGGGGCGTGCTGGGCAGTATGGGCGGTCAGGTTCCTCTGCTGAAATTGGATGAGCCGGCTACCACGGCACCATGGCAGAGCCGCAGCGAGGTCGTCTCCGACCTGACGCGACGGGAATACGAGGTCCTGCAGTTGATGACCAAAGGCGCGACCAACCGGGAGATCGCCACGACGATGTTCCTGTCCGAGGAAACCGTAAAGTCGCACGTGAAACGGGTCCTGCAAAAGTTCGGCGTGGCCAACCGCGGGCAGGCCGTGGCTACGTATTTGGAAAGTCTGGACCGCCGTTCGGCACCGGGTGGCGCCCATCGCCGCTAGGGCATCCGCGGCCCCGATCATGCGATGCGGAGCACGTTGTGATCTGCCACAACGGCGACGGGTAATGGCTGTCGCTCAGAACATCGACTGCGCCGGGTTTTCGCGCGAGGGTGGTGTCGGCCCGGGTGGCACTGCTGCGATACGGCGAAAGGATGCACGCCGATGTCCAACAACTTTGGGGACTTTCAGCTGGGGGTGTACACCGACGCGGTCAAGGGCGTCAACTCGCGGTACCCCTTCGACTTTCGATCAATCGAGCGGAAGGCGTCCGAGGCACTACCGGACTGGGTTTATCGATATGTGTCAGCGGCCGCCGGGGACGGCCGCACTCAGCAGGCCAACATTGACGCATATTCGCACTACGGGATCGTCCCCCGCATGATGGTCAGCCCGCCACAGCGTGATCTGTCGATCATGCTGTTCGGCAAGCGTTTCGAGTCGCCCATTTTCATGTGCCCGATCGGCTTGGTCGGCCTGTGCGCACCGGATTTCCAGGGTGATGTGGCCGCCGCCCGGGCGTCAGCCGCCACGGGCGTGCCGTTCACACTGTCCACCTTCTCGCAGACTCCCCTGGAAGACGTCATCAAGCACGTCGGCGCCACGCCCAGCTTCTTCCAGCTGTATCTTCCCGGGGATCGGGAACTGGCGGCCAGCTTCATCGGTCGTGCCGAGGCCGCGGGCTATTCCGCCCTGGTGGTGACGGTTGACTCGTGGACGCTGGGCTTCCGGCCGGCTGATCTGGAGCGTGGAAACTTCCCGCAGTTCCGTGGCTTTTGCATGGAGAACTACTACACCGACGAGAACTTCACCAAGCATCTCACCAAGCCACCCCGCGAGGACCAGCCCGCCGCTCTGGCGCATTACGCCAAAATCTTCGCCCACCCGCTGACCTGGGAGGACCTGCGGTGGATTCGGTCTCAGACGACAATGCCGGTCGCGGTCAAGGGAATTCAGCACCCCGACGACGCCCGCATGGCGATCGATAACGGTGCCGATGTGCTGTACTGCACGAACCACGGCGGTCGCCAGGCCAATTCGGGAATATCGACGCTCCAGCTGCTACCGGGCGTCCTCGAAGCCGCCGGCTCCACCCCGGTGATGTTCGACTCCGGCGTACGCGATGCGACAGACGCCGTGATTGCGTTGGCGCTGGGCGCAACGGCCGTCGGGATCGGCCGCCCTTACGCCTACGCGCTGTCCTACGGCGGCACCGAAAGCCTGACCCACTACCTGAAGTCCTTCCTCGCCGAATTTGATCTGACGTTGGCGATCTGCGGCTTCAGGGACATCGCCAGCCTCCAAGAGGCCGGCTGCCAACCGGCGATGACTTTCGGCAGCTGAGCCCGGACCGCCAGAAAGGAGCCGAATACCCGTGAAGATCAAGGATGTTCGGCTGTCGATCCTTCGCACTGAACTCGATGAGACGGTAATCCCCACTCAAGGTGCGGTCGACAAACTGCCCCAGCTGGTGCTGGTCTCGGTGTCGACGCACGAGGGCATCGACGGAAATTACATCAGCTACCTGATCCCCGCCAAGGCGGCCGAGCACGCCGCCGAGGTCGCGCGAACGATCCTGGTCGGCCGCGACACGTACGACGTCGCGGCCCTCAGCCGTGAGATGACCAACGCCCTGCCGCCGTATTCCAATCCGCCCGCCCTTGCCGGAGCCGACGCCTGCCTGTGGGACATCAACGCCAAAGCGGCCGACCTCCCGCTGTACAAATACCTTGGCGCCCACCGCCACAAGATCCGGGCCTATGCCAGCACCGTCGCCTACCCCACCATCGACGGCTACCTCGACGCGATCCGGGCCGCTGTCGCGGAGGGTTTCACCGCGGCGAAATTTCACCCCTTCCGCGACGCCAGACGAGACATCGAGCTCGCGCAGGCAATCAGACACGAATTCCCGGACATCGACCTGATGATCGACCCGGTGTGCGCCTATACGGTGCCCGAAGCCCTCGCGGTAGGCAGGGCCCTCGACGACCTCAACTTCTATTGGTTTGAGAATCCGATCTCAGACTTCGACCTGAAAGGTTTGTCTTTCCTGGCCAGCAAGCTCAACGTGCCACTCTCGGTCGGCGAGCAGAACTTCGCCGGATTCCCCGCGATGCGCGACTACCTGAAAAGCGGCGTAGGTTTCTACGTTCGCAGCCTCGCCGAGTACGCTGGTGGCATCACCCAGATGATGAAGTCGGCCCACGCCTGCGAGGCGTTCGGTCTGAACTACGAGATCCACAGTTACGGGCCCACCCTCAACCTGGCCATGTATCTCAATGTTGCTCTCGCGGTGGCGAACTGCGATTTCGCCGAAGTCATGGTGCCCCAGAACCTGCTGAGCATGGGCATGGCCGACCTGCCCACCATCGATGCCACCGGCTTCGTTGCCGGCCCACAGAAGCCTGGCCTCGGCTATGCCATCGACCGCAACGCAGTGGAAAACTTAACGCTGCAGTGGTTCTGATTCCACCCGGGCGAGGCCGCGTCTCTCGGACAATGTGAGTAACGCATGGACCGCGGCGCGCACCCGAGCCGAGACGATTGCGGGGGTGGCGGCGTCGAGTTTGCGGTCGAGGTGCAGGAATGCGAGGCCGTGGACGAGACCCCAGACGGCGGTCGACATGGCTTCCTCATCGGCGCCGGGAAAGCTTTGCCGCACAATGGCCCCGACATACGCCGAGATGGCGGCGGTCGCCGCGACCCGTTCACTGCTGTCCCGGTCGCAGGGCTCAGAGAACATCACCCGAAACAGTGCGGGTCTCTGCAGGGCGAACTGGACGTAGGCGACAGCGACAGCCGCCAGGTCGTCCGGAGTCGAGGGCGATGGATGCGCCGCGGCCAGATGTCGGGCCAATTCGCGGTAGCCCTCGGCGGCGACTGCCGAGACCAGCGCATCGCGGTCGGCATAGTGCCGATAAGGCGCTCCGGGCGAAACACCGGCACGGCGCGCCACCGCGCGCACAGACAGAGCGGTCGCGCCGTCTTCCTCGAGTAACTCCATCGCCGCGCGCAGACACGCGGCGCGCAGGTCGCCGTGGTGGTACCCGGCACCCGATGTTGACATAGCTCACACTCGCTGAATGTAGACAGTGCTTACACTGCTCGTTTAAAGTAAACGCCGCATACATGTTAGGTGGTCGGGAGGCGCGGAGTGTCGACACAGCTGTTTTCGCCGCTGGGGCTGCGGTCCGGGCGGGTCTTGGAAAACCGGATCGCCAAGGCGGCGATGGAAGAGAACATGGCGGGGCGCGAGCAGCTGCCCGACGAGCGGCTTTTCTCGCTGTATCGGCGCTGGGGTGTCGGTGGTGCCGGGCTGCTGATCACCGGAAACGTCATGGTGCACGCCGAGGCGCTGACGGGTCCCGGTGGCGTCGTGCTCAACAACGGTGCGCCGCTGCAGCCGTTCGCGGACTGGGCCAAAGCTGGCAAGTCCGCCGGCGCGGCGATGTGGATGCAGATCAACCACCCCGGTCGCCAGGTGCAAGCTCAGATGCCGGGGGTCGTGTGGGCACCGTCGGCGGTCGGTGTGAACCTGGGCAGGCACACCAAGCGCTTCGGCCGTCCCGTTGCGATGTCACCTGAGCAGATCGCCGCTACCGTGCAACGGTTCACCGTGGCGGCGGTTCGCGCCGAGGAGGCCGGATTCGACGGTGTAGAGGTCCACGCCGCGCACGGTTATCTGCTCTCGCAGTTCCTCTCCCCCCTGGCCAACCAGCGCACCGACGAGTGGGGCGGGTCGCTGCAGAACCGGGCCCGGATGCTGCGCGACGTGGTGCGCGCGATCCGCTCACAGGTGTCCTCGTCGTTTGCGGTTGCGGTGAAACTGAACTCGGCCGACTTCCAGCGTGGTGGGTTCGGGGCGGATGACGCGAAGGAAGTGATCGCAATGCTCGAGCCGCTCGGCGTCGACCTGGTCGAGTTGTCCGGCGGCAATTACGAGAGCCCGGCGATGGCTGGACGCGCCGGCGATGCGCGCACGCAGGCACGCGAAGCGTACTTCCTGGAGCTGGCAACAGATTTAGCCAAAACCAGCCCGTTGCCACTGATGCTGACCGGCGGCATCAATCGGCGGGACACCGCCGAGAAAGCCCTGGCGAACGGCGTGAAAATGATCGGCATGGCCACCGCCCTCGCGACAGCTCCCGAGCTTCCGAACCACTGGCGCGAAGGACAGGAAGCCGCTGGGCAGTTGCGGCCGGTGACCTGGTCGGACAAGACGCTCGCCTCGGCTGCCGGAATGGCGCTGGTCCGTCACCAGATGCGACGCATCGCCCGCGGACGTAACCCCGCGCTCGGCACCCACCCGATCCACGCCTTGGCGTGCGACCAACTGGCTCAGCGTCGGGCGCTGCGCCGCTACCGCTCCTGGCTGTACGCGTCCGCGTGACAGCCGGGTCATGACCACCCACCCTGTCCCCTGCCCGAAAGGGACGCTGCCGGACAGATTTACGCGTGGTTAGGCGGCGGTGTCGGGCGGGAAGGGCACCGGGTAGGGCTCGCCGTAGTCGGCGGAGCGGCTGACCGGCCGCCAGTTCAGGTCGTCGTCAAGGAGTTTGCGTCGACCACCTGGTGTCGGCGATCCGCGCGGTGCTGCCTTCGCTCACCGAGCAAAACGCAGTCGACGTTATCGCCACCGCTACCAGCCTCGCCGGCACGTTCTGGCACATCGCCACCCCCGGACCCGAAGTTGCTGCGCTCTACCGCACCGACCCTCGATTCGTACATGCCGTCCTCGAGATCCGACCCCGCCTCACCCGAATTTTGACCGCGCTCCTCGATGGCATGACGGGCACCCCCCACGCGACGGCCTCGCGAGCGAACTAGTCACACCGGCGGATTTTGAACCGGCCGGGAATGGAATCGGACCACAGTCCGTTTAGCGTGGTTGAAGGCGTCGGGCAGGCCGGCACCTCGGGAAAAGGAAGACGCGAACATGACTGCAACCGCAACCAGCCAACTGACGACGGGGACCTGGGCGATCGACCCCGTGCACTCGTCGATCAGCTTTTCGGTACGTCACCTGATGGTGAGCAAAGTACGTGGCAGGTTCGACAAGTTCGGCGGCGCAATTGTCGTCGCTGAGGACGGGACGCCGTCGGTGAACGCCGAGGTCGACGTGAACTCGGTGAACACCGGCAACGAGCAGCGCGACGGTCACGTCAAGTCGGCTGACTTCTTTGACGTGGCGAATTACCCGGCCGCGGCATTCACCTCCACCGGTGTGCAGTCCAACGGTGGCAACTATGTGCTCGACGGGCAGTTCACCCTCAAGGGCGTGACCAAGCCGGTCAGGCTCGACCTCGAGTTCTACGGTGTCAATCCGGGCATGGGCCACGGTGAGGTCGCCGGCTTCGAGGCGTCGGTCGTGTTGAATCGCAAGGACTTCGGCATTGACATCGATCTACCGCTGGAGACCGGGGGCGCCGTGGTCGGCGACAAGGTCACGGTCACGCTCGCGATCGAGGCGGTCAAGCAGGGCTGAGACCACACAAGCTAACGCCAGGCCGGGAACTCCTAACGAGTGACCGGCCTGGCCTCGCTGAGCTGGGCGTGGTGATAAGTGCCGGCGAGCAGGATCATGTCGGCGATTCCGCGCTCGCCGAACGACAACGACTAACGCCTCGACCGCGGGACAATCGCCCCTGAGCACCGTTCGGCGCAAGCGCGACGGCATTGGAGGAACGATGGAGAACTGGATCGACGAACTGGCACACGTGCTCGGCGAGGAGCCACTGACGCCTGCCGAGACAGCGCGACTACTCGATGTGGCTCGCGACGTCGCGCACCGAGTCGAGCGCAAGATGACTCCGCTCGCCGCCTTCATGATCGGCTGCGCTGTCGGCCGTGAGATCGCGGCCGGGGCTGCGCGTACCGATACGCTCAGCGGCATGTTAAGCCGGCTCGAGTCCGTGCTCCCCCCCGAGACGCCGGAGCGCTGACCTTCAGCAGGAGGGCGTCCCATTCGCTCGGATCACGCCGAACTGGAAGCTCTCGCGGCCGCCAGAGTGAGCCCCGCGATGCGTTTGGCCGTCATCGCCGCGGTGCGCGCGGGCTCGGCCGTGCCGGCGGTTGCCAGCGCCCTGTCATAGAGCACGATCAGCGCGTCGGCCAGCGCTTCGGATCCGGATACCCCTGTGTCGGCGGCGAGTTGACGAAACAACTGGCGCAACCAGTCGCAGTACTCCTTAATCGCCAGGTGCTGGGCCTCCCCCGCCGGTGCTTCGGCGGCGGCGTTGTGGAAAGGGCAGCCACGGTACTCCGGCAGCGAAACGTAATCCGCGATCGCGTCGAAGATGGCCAGGATCTTCGCATCCGGGTCGTCGGCGCTGGTCTGCACCGCCTCCACACGCTGCCGCCATCTCTCGTGGCGGCCACGCAGGTAGGCGGCAACCAGTTCGTCTTTGCCACCGAAGACGTAGTACAGCGAACCCTTTGCCACGCCTGCCTTCTCGATGATGGCGTCGATTCCCGTGGAACGCACGCCGTCGCGGTAGAACAACTCGTCAGACGCGGCGAGCAGCCGTTCCCGCGGGGACGGCCGCTTCGGTGTCCGCTCCGGCATTCGAGCGAGTGTATCAGACAGACTTGTCTGAAAAGCAGAATTATGGCCCAGCAGATGACCTGCTCACGGGAAGGATCCCCGCTTGACAAGGCACTCGCCGACGGTAGTGTTTAGACTATTCTGTTCAATGATGATCTCCGAAAACGCCGACCATGGCTCATGGGATGAGCGAACCGGCTGAGCTGGGCATCTTGCTACGGCGCTGGCGCGAGCGTGTCACCCCAAGCGACGTTGGCCTGACCGCGGGGCCCGGCCGGCGCGTGCCGGGCCTGCGCCGCCAGGAAGTGGCGCAGTTGTCGGGGGTGTCCGCCGACTACATCGTGCAGCTCGAACAGGGCCGGGCTACCGCACCGTCCACCCAGGTGCTGGCCGCCCTGGCCCGTGCGCTGCGGCTATCGAACTTCGAACGCGATCACCTGCTCGGGTTGGCCGGTTACGGCCCGGCACTCCA
>Ga0153922_1000550_pt1 | contig 14926 bp, 23 predicted proteins | sample TSNJ006MetaG_FD_104723 | JGI IMG/M metagenome (GOLD analysis project Ga0153922, IMG submission 104723) | Attine ant fungus gardens microbial communities from New Jersey, USA - TSNJ006 MetaG | ecosystem: Host-associated > Fungi > Mycelium > Unclassified | place: USA: New Jersey, Brendon T. Byrne...
ATGGTCTTGACTGTCCCATTGCTATGGTTTACGCGTCACTGAAGCGGTCATACGGGATTTATACCAGCGATACGGATGAGTACCAAACTCCTAGGAAACGGACTAGAAAATATGTCGATTCTCCTTGCCCTAGTGATACTACCCCGAGCTCTTGCAGAGGTGTGTTGACCTCTTTGAACGATACCTTTTATTGATTGCTTGGCAAGTCATCAAAACTACAACACGCAGGTCATCAAATGACGCTGAATCAGTTGATATATGTTCTCTATTGAAGCGATGTAGTACCCAGATTGACATATCGACCGTTGAGGAGCTCAAAGCTCTGCCGCACGGTATACGATTTGTTACATCCCCTTTGGCTGCCCACTAAACCCTCTCCCAGGAAAGGGTTTAGCTCCATGCGTTCAACATCTGCTACATCACTCCAAGCTTAATGTCAAGACACGCTTCAGAGCGAAAGAGCGGATCATTGAAACCGAGTTATATTTAAGCTGGCTGGAGGAATTAGACTTTGTGGTGTCAGGCATCGAGGTTCATCTATTTTTTTCTGACTTTGTTTAGAACTCACAGTAAGGATCACATGTCTAGAATCTGCTCAAAGCCAAGGTTCCTGGTACGCGTCAGCGCATCAAAGGATTGGGTTATGTCACCTTTGGCCTCCTATATCATATAATCGATAGTTTCATTTCGGACGTCGATCATCATCATGATGGTTGGTCATCACGAGGTGCCGAGGAGCACCCTATATACCCTGTCACAATGACGCTCGTAGAGGAGGCCAAAGACCCCTCTACGGATTCACGTGCAGAGAGGGCTGTTCGCCTTGCAGCAGAAGCACTTCGAAAATACGATAAAGTGATGGAAGCTGCCCTTCGAAGATTGAAGGCCGAGAGTCCAAAGACAATCAAAGCAGCGCGTATGATCGCACAGAAGGAAAGAGCACTTGCTCGTGCATGTTGTCTTCTCTGCGAGCAGACGGGTTTTTGTGAAGACAAGGGTGGGATAGGTGTTTCTATATTGCAGTCGACTCGGAGATTGATGAGGCAGTGGAAAAATAAGGTACCTCCATTATTCTAAGTGAAACTTGCATTGTAATTAATATTCTTTTGCAGTACGGGATTACTGATGATGACGAATACGACACTCTGGACGATTGCTGACACCGTAATTTATATCCCCTGTTTTATCTGTTAAAGTCATTTTGTTCTCGCACTTTAGAGGTGCAGTCTAATTAGCACCGTCCGTCCAATTGTATTATAAAGTAAAAGCCGGCTCCTTGTCTTTGGGACAGACGAATTAAAAATGAAAGCTTTTCCGTCAAGAATTGGGAAGATTTATTTATGTGTGTGATCGGTGACGACACCATTCCTCTGTTGCTTTCTTTAGCCTGTTCAATGAATTCCAATCACTTAAAACGCTCATGTCCAAGCTACTCGCTATGTGCCTCATTGGACATTTGAGAATGGTTTGGTTCATTTTCTATAATATTTATACCGGGCTATGCGTATTGTTTCGATGTTCCAACAACACTGTTACTGATACAATTTGCAGCTTGTTAAGCTCTCATTCATTATCAAGCTTCTTTACCAAGTAGATCACCGTCGGTTTGTTTCGTGGACCATATCTGGATTTTATGCTCACAAAAAACACCTGGGCATTTCCATGTTCAATGTTAACGAGGCCGGGGACTGTTTGATAAGGACATACTGTCGTCTGTACATGGTTAACATCGTACTCATAATCGATCAGATTCAATCCTCTCTTTTTTCAACATTCGCTCCCTCGTCAGATAATAACAGTACTGCGGCTTCTGCGACGGAAGTAAACGCAACTCGCGGCCTATGAGGGTTAACCGAAGGGCTTAAGAGACTAGAATAAGAAAAAAGCCGTTTAGAGGCATGTAGATAACATATCGGTTGTTCGACCAAAGGTATATATGAGCTAATGCTGATGCTACAACTTGCTTGAAAGGGTCAAGGAATCGACTCTGGATGCCTTGGAAGATGAATGCCTTGGAAGAAAGCATTTACCGTTCCATCAAATAAACGCTCCAAAATTATCCAACTCAAAGAGTGTCGTATTTCTTTGCACTGCATTGCGCAGTGTGATTAACCCCTGCGCAAGTAGATTGGTTGGACATGATATGGTTCAGGTCCATTAGGAACTCAGGTGCAATGCCACAAGTGATTGACACAGACCATAGAGAAGACATCATACCACCCATAGTTAACCGTCATCCAGTTAATGACCTCCTCACTTGACAGTGCTAGGAAGATCGCCTTTGAAAATTACCTTTGAGGGTAGGTACCACCAAAGGACCTACTCGCCTACTTGATCCCCTCTTCGTCCAGACGACTTCTGCTCTGTATATAATTGGATGGTGGAACTAGACTCTAATAGGCTCAACTTGAGTTATTTGAATAGGGTTAAACCAAGCTAAAATTATCGTCTATTGATTTCCAAGGTCCAATGCGCTGTATCCGCTTCCGAAGGCTGACTCGATACATATGAAACAAGGAACCCGAGAATGAAACTATCGAGTTCAGCTTTGACAAGGTCGATAGGGAATGACATGATCCTATGCTTAGATCGCTGAATTCTTGACCTCTGCCTCACTTTTATGGTTAGAAGATTCGGCGAGTGATTCATTAACACGGTACTTCCTGAGCTGCGGCGCAACACCTCAGCCTCATTTTGATGGACTGGTTTGGGGGAGATGTGTACATTGACGATCGATGCACAGCAGTGTTTCTTGAACTGAGGACATGATATCAATGAAGCTCCAGGATGGAATTTTATCGGATTCAAGGATTTCGGTCGCTCCAGAGTTCATCAGAGCGTTTTTGAATTCAGATGCCAATCGAGAGGACGCTTCTAGCTCGGCATGCGACGTCGGCATGAGCACCGGGTTAGTGAACGTCTCAACAGTTAAGGATGTCCTTGACTGCGGCGTATAAGACCGAGATCAGAAAGACAGTGCTGTTGTATAAGACAAGCATGCTTATAGCCCCTTGTCCTTGCTCCTATGAACTTGAATGACGAATCCGCAAGAAAACGACAAGCCAAAGGTCCATCTGTCATCTCCAATTCCACATTTCAGGATGAGGGAGATAAACCCAGAACTAGCATTTAGAGAGTATGAGTGTCATCAAACTGTACAAGACATCAAGAAGTGATGGCTAGATCCGACTCTATCGTGACCTTGGTCTTGATCATGGTGTCAATAGGAATGGTCAAGGTGCCCGGGCATGATCTTCACCTTGTAAAATGCCACATACCCTTCAATCGGTTTCGCTTTTTCCGTGATTGTCGAAGGATAGTACCTTCAGTCGTTTTGCATGAATAGCCTAGAATATTCCTCCAAAGCTTGGCTCACCAAGCAACATCTTGAATCTCTTCCCCGCCAACGGAGGTACTATAATAAAACGCTTCGCTGCTACATGCATTACAAACATCCAGTAGGAATTCAAAGTAAATGCTTACCCTTTCCAGGGGCATACCGTGCTGACACGGATCCAGTTGATCTACATCACTAACATAAGGCTAAGATAAAGCCCGGAGGCGTACTGCGTGGAAGACAGAGTTAATTCTGCTGTTTTGACCGAGTCTGGAGGGAAATAATGGTTTCCCTCAACCTGAATTGTCTTATCGGACTCAGCTAAGACGTGGCCATTGAGGGTGACTTTGACTGTCATGTCAGAACGAGGGAAAGTATGACTAAACCCATTGAACTAGCGTGTGAGTCCACTAGAAGGTGATAGCTGCTTTAACCCACCTGCTTCAGTGCTCCCACCATCTCAGTAATCACATTGATCCACCCTCCGTTCTTGTGCCACGGATTAGTGTGTGGGAGGTCAGGGGAATTCTCATGACAGCCTCAAGCACGTTGCTGGAGAAAGGACCAGAATAGTAGATAGATCCACAGGTACCCCATCGACATTTTCATGTGTTTTTTTGAATTATAATAGTGATTCCCCCATATCAGCAACATGAGCATATTTGAAGACCCTTCATCTGCTATGACAGCTGCCTCAGATAGATTTTGTTTGACAAGACCTCTCACGGCCTGACTGATATACGCGTCCATCAAAACGTCTTGCTGTTTCTGATTCTTAACAACGACAAGTATTTGGGGAAATTACAATCTCTTTCCAGGAAGGCCAATACATTGAGGGTCCGCCATATTGATTGACTGTGGGTGTTTTTTGAGCAAGATTTCAAGGCAGTATAATCAGTGTTGCAACTGGTCACAACTCCGGTGGCTCGGACTATTCCAAGTGTCTTACTAGAAGGTTCTAGAGCACTGTCGACAGCGACAGTTATTGACCCCAATCATACAGTTAAATCACCATCACGTGGAGATTAACTCGCGCACACGTCATACAATCAACCTTGATCTTCATTAACTATGTCCAATAGCGTCCAACTCTACATCTACGACCTCAGCAATGGCATGGCCAGAAATCTTTCTAGACAGCTGACTGGGCGGCAAATTGATGGAATCTGGTGACAACATGTTTCAATACGAAACGATTTTGACTAATTTCACTGATCGGCGTTTTTACAGGCATACGTCTGTGGTGGTGTTCAGACGAGAAGTGTTCTATGGTCAAGGAATCAATATGACAAGACCCGGTCAATCTCATGTAAAGCACCCCAGAACTTTATCTAATTTAAACCTACTGCGGGACTGATTATTGGGCAGCATGGCCAACCTCTTCAAATAATAGATATGGGTGAAACAGGCATCGACGAGGAAACGTTCAATGACTATTTGGAGGACCTCAGGGTGCATTATACCGCAGATAAAGTATGTCACCGATCATCCATAACGCAACTCAATAGCTCACGCGATTTAGTACCACCTCTTAGGTTAGTCATGGGACCGAATCCTGACTTCGATCATGCTCATGGCCACAAACCGCAGACTTCAATTGTAATTCTTTCACCAATGACGTCATTGGATTCCTTACGGGTGGCTCCATACCAGAGTCCATCAAAGGTATAGTCATCTTTGCTTGGTTTCATGGATCCTCAGCTGACGAAGGTAGACCTCCCTAGTGACTTCTTATCGACGCCTTTTGGTGCCGCATTGCGCCCGACCATCGACGCTATGTATAGACGTCCAGTGGAAGGCCAAGCTCATCGTCCTCCTGCTGATAGTCAACTTGGAGCTTCTCTCCTTCAATCCGTATCTAATCAAGCACGAGCGTCCGCTGCAACGTCTACTTCCCATTCATCGGAAACCTCATCAATCACCGCACCGATGCACGTCATTACAAATTCTGCATCATTCGACTCGTTTCTTCGATCCCACCGAGTCGCCGTCGCGTTCTTTACGAGCCGGACATGTCCACCGTGTCGAATGATAGAACCGGTTTTTGAACGGCTCTCGGAACAGAAGAGCCCTCAAGGAGTAGCATGTGCTAAAATTGACATTGATGTCGGGCTTGGACGAAGCCTCGCTGGTCAGTGGAATATAAGGGCAACTCCTACATTTTACTTTTTCCTGGATGGAAAAAAAGTGAGTTTTTTTTCCAGAACGAATGTCATTTTGGTGGTGATGAGTTGCAGAAAGCTGAGCTCAAGGGGGCGAATGCAGCTGAATTAGAAACTCAAATCGATTTGGTTGTTTATGAAGCATATCCTCGTAAGCGAGTTGATTAAATTAAAAACCAAATCACCGAGTAACTTGTTACCCCACAGCGCACCCCCATACTCGTATCCATCTTCCGAATATTGAGAAAATATCGACGAAACCAATTTTGTTCACACAGACACCGCCAGTGGACACGATGGTTTCGAAACTGTTCTCCTCAATCGAGGAGGTATCTTGGCCCACAACCGCCAACTCGACTCGAGACCAAATCAAAAACACGATTTCCGAGAGTTTTGCGGCGTATCTCAAGGGTCGGATCTCGGCCGCTAAGGAATCAACGGCAGGAGTTTTGAGCACGTCGAGCATGTTGAACTCATGGAGTTTAGCGACAAGCGTGGTGATCATTGTTTTGCCGGTGGATGCTCTTTTCCCATTGATTGACATGTGGCGCTTGACATTTCTTGATCCTGCTGCGTGCTCGTGGGCTTCTAGTGCATCGGCTTCGGCATGTGGAGGGTTCATACAGGTTATTGCTTCGCGGGCCCTGGACGTGCTTGGGACATGGGAAAATATCAAGGGTCCAAGGAATTATGTTCTTACAGTTTTGAGACTGATGTGCAATACATTCTCAAGTGTGGTGTTGACACGGAGAATTCTGACCGATGAGACGCTGAGAGGAATACTTACAGGGGTCGTTGTGGAGAGTCTTGTAAGCGAGGATGGGTCTGTGAGAACGGCTGCGTCGAGCGTGGCATTCAATATGGCTGCATGGCTGCAGAATGGAAGAGCAAAGGGGATGGAAGGAGGGAGAAATGAGGAATGGGAGGTGGAATTGATTAGCGCAGTGGTGGAGGCGCTGGGCCGTGAAAAGTCCAACGAGCAAGTTGGTGGGTGACCTTGGCCCGAGATGTGGCTGTGGTTTCTGATGGCTTTATTTAGTGCATCGTCTGACGGCGGCGCTGGCGCTATTTGTTCGACTGTCACCTTGGTACGATGATACAGTCAGGCCGCTGCTGCAGGTGCTGCAAACACAGGAGATGCTTAGAAGCAAGCTGAGGCATGGTTCGGGTTGGGAGGGCGAAGGAGGCGTGGGTAAGAAGGAGGTGCGAGAGCTGATAGCAGAGGTCGCAGATAAACTGTGTTAATAGACTTTGTTGGGGTAGATCGTCGTCGGAGTTTACCGGGCCGTCGTGTATGGCCATATAAAAAGATGGTGGTTCTTCTCTTTTCTTGTCATGAATCCACTGCCCAACGAACTTGTGCTTGAAGTTGCTAAGCATGCTGCTGCAGGCTCACAAGCTGAGTATCGCTCCTGGCTGCTGTTGTCCCGCGGCTGGTACCACGCCGTCCGCCTCGCCTGCCTTGCCCATGTTCCTGTCAGCCTTTCCTCCAGCCGCGCTGTCGACAGCTTTCTTGCTCTGCTTGAAAAATACCCAAATATTGTCTCGTTCGTACATCATCTCTGGATCCCCGCCTCCAACAAGGCAGACATCGCCATTGCACGTGCCTGCACCCATCTCGTCTCCCTTGCATGCCAGAGTCGCATTCTCGAGTCCATCTCTTCCATGCCCACATTCCTCCACATATCCTTGCGCGAGCTCACAATCATGACCGTCTGGAGTCCCTGGGAGAGAGTCCTGTTTGCCCCTCACGCTCTACAGCTCTGTGCCCAGATTACCCATCTCCGTCACTTTGAAGGTCTCCCACCTGATTTTCCCACAAACCAGCTCTCCTCCTTGAAATATCTTTCATTCGCCTCGTTTATCTATCGCGACTTTATCATGAAGCACGTTGCTAGGCTAGGAGACATGACAGCATTGGAGAGCATTGTTGTCACGACCTCATGGCAGAAGGATACCAGTGCTATGCGACCGCAGACGTTGGCAAAGGCATTACAGGCCATTGACAAGCGGTTGAAGGTCGTTCATACTCTGAGGGCGTTTACCGAGTTGGGTGCTTGGATCGATCGTTCGAGGCTTGAGAGATGCCTTTGGTCCGTTGCACGGCCAGATACGATCGTCGCCGTTGGTCCGCCCCAACAGTCTGATCATGATGCACTTTGCACGTAGAGATAACATAACACATTTGTATTTTTATGAGTGTATCTGTACGTAAATTAGGTAGCTATTGGATAGTGCTCAAATCGGAAAGTAATCTATCCATTTTACGGATGCTTTTAATGTCCCTGGATTACGTTGCCTCACGTTTCATATCCGCTAGTGCATCACACGACTTTGACCAAGCTTTGGGGAAATAGGGGTCGGCAAAACTCATCATCATTACAAGATCCGTTTGATCTTTTGATTCTTACCATTTGCCAGCACCATTCCTTGATGCAATGGTTATCACTGTGTGTTGATTGTCCGAATTGTGTGAAAACCCGGCCTCAGTTGAACACAGAGGTTGACAACAAGTTTTTTGAACGAGAGGCCAGTTTTCTCACACATTGCACCACTCTTCACATGGAGCGGATCATACAATTCTTAATTTTAGATATTTTGGAACCAGGAATTGTATTTTTGGTCATACAAAAGCAATTTGGCCATTCATTCCTTCACACGCACACATGTCAACTTCAATAGATACATTGGTGGAACATAGATCCTCCAAATCTTACTTCTTCCTCTAACGTCATTCGTGGCTTTTCAAATCAAGAGCAGCATCAGAATAACATGCATATGGTAAACATTACCCACCCCTCCCAGGTTCAGGCATTGAAAAAGTTCAGCCGTGAGTCACTGTCAGTCAGGATTTTCCATTGATCCAGAACGATGTGTATCATGGAGTACCCTTCACACTCTGATACCTGAACCTGGAATGGGGTAGGTAATGTCACTCCTTGGAAAATTAAGATGATCGATGTACCTACCTATTGAAGCTGACATGTATGTGTGAAGGAATGAATGGTCAAATTACTATGAAAATACAATTCTGTCGTTCCACAATTCCTAATGTATCTAAAATTAGGACTTGTATGATCCGAAGATACAGTGTTACGCAAATGGATGTCACATGAAAACAATGATTCGATAAAGACTGTGAGCAAGTCAACTCACCCCCCTTATCCCAACCCAACCTATTGAGCAGCCCATCTGACTAACGCAGTGGGATGCACTCAAAGGGTTCACCTTGGACTGATTCAACTCAACTACGAGGGCCTTAACGGTAGTAAGTGGTGAGTACTTCGCTATATTACTCTTGTGTCTATCTACTCATATACTGTCATAGCTAGTCTTTGATATAGACGAACATTCCTATCACTCGAGGACCCGTCCAGTCGTTCGAGATTATAGATCCAACACAACCCCCAGTGTCCTTCCAGAGATATCTCCTCAATTAGAGATGATCCAATGTCGCACTAGAACCACAAGACACCGGAAGAGAATGCTCCGTTTCTCAGGGACCTTTTTTAATACGCGTCAGGAGTCCAAAAATGCGCCATCTTCGAAGAGAAGAAGAGTTAAAGATAAAATTGTGTCTGTGCTCATCACTACAGGATTCTCAACAGTACTAAATACTCGTAAGAAGAAGAACATCAGAGACATACTACTTCTCTAGGCAGTCGATTCCATTGGAGCTGTTAGATCTATGCCCATCTACATCCCTATGTCCCAGACCCACGCGCAAATTGGCTTCTCTATCTTGGAAACATGCAACATGAGCAGCCGAGTGACTTCTGTACTGCGGACTGTGTTCGTACACCGCATTATGAATTGTTGATTGATTTTTTTAGAAAAAGTGTCCTCTGTTTCCGTTATAAATTCTGTGATTAGTTGTTCTGTTCGGAGAAAACTCACTTTCAACATCACTTGAAAATATTGACAAGGACAACTATAGAGGAGAGTATCAGGGCAGAGATACACCACAATCGTACAGGTAACGTGTATCATTGCGAAAAAGGTTAATTGAGATGGCCCCATGTTCACATGTTTCAGATGCAATGTATCATGTCATGGGTACTGACTGGCTCTTCACCAAGTCCTGCTGCGATGTCCAGATTACGAGTGACCGCATGCTGCTTTCCAAATATGGCAATGCTTTGGTCAGGCCTGACCTCCTTCTAGATAGGCCCCAAAGCGACCTAGACTTCACTCATTTAAAACTTTAATAACTCTTTGTCTCGGCAGAACTCCTTCTTATCGGTCAACCTAGATACAAAATGTTTGCATACTCGGGGTTTGAAGCATCTCTTCGCTCAGCAACAGAGGAACAAAAGTGGAACTGAGGTCGTGGCTAGGCTTGGCCCATCTTGAAAGCTGAAGTTATTTAAGTTTGAGGGTGTAAAGAGGCATCGCAGACGCATGCGGAGAAACTCAACGAGAAGGCTTCTTGAGGAGCTCTGACAATAGTTCACTGGTAGCAATTTTAGGAAAGATGCATGCACCATGTCAGATATCCAGAGTGGCGCTCCACGAGATTAAATACACGAGGAACAGTGATTGTTTCTTTCCTCACTGCTCTACTCCATGCCTGGGCTCTCAGTCGCTTGGTTACTGTGTCTACCACTAGCAATTGTGATAGGTGTCTCTAAATACCGGGAACGATCGTCTCGGCGTGGTTTGCCATTGCCCCCTGGTCCCAAATACTTGCCTTTGATTGTGCAGAAGCTTTTTCATCCATCGCAAGAAAATCCCTGGGTTACATACCAAAACTGGAGCAAGCAATATGGTGGGATCACAATAGAGGAAGTAGACCTCATACCAATGTTCTCCTTTGTGCAGGTAGTGATATTATTTCGATCAACGAATTGGGCCGCACGACTATCATTTTGAACTCTGCACAAGCCATAGCAGACCTATTGGAGAAGCGGTCTGCCTTATATTCCGATCGAGTACGATTCCCAATGCTCAATGAACTGTACGTAGCGTATTTCCTTTCGACCCCACTTATACCGACCATGACGATCTATAGCATTGGTTGGAACTGGAACTTCTGCTTCCAATCTTATGGCCAAAGATGGAGGGAGCGCAGGAGGATCTTCAACCAGCATTTCAATTCATCTGCAGTCCGATGGCTCCGTCCTATCCACGCTCAGCACTGCAAAATGCTTCTTCGCCAGCTACTTGACTCCCCAAGTGAATTCAAAACCCACTTGCGTCGGTTAGTTTTTGCAAATGATGGGATAGTACGTCTCGACACCGCTAATATTCTGCGCCAGTAACCAGACAGTCAATATCATAAAAAGCGTGTATGGCATAGAAATCAAAGACGACAACGACCCTTTCTATGAAATTGCAGAAGTCTCCATGTTAAGCCTCTCGATTGCCGGTATCTTCGGAACGTTCTATGTGGATTTCATCCCTTTTCTCAAACAGTTGCCTCGATGGTTTCCCGGGGCTGGGTTCCTGAAAATAGCAAAATATTGGGAGAGGTATGTACGTGCATTGAGAGATGATTGTTTCATCATGCTGAGGAAGAAGATGGTACGCGTTGACCGGTTGAAATATTCCCGATTTTCATATCCTTTTCATAGGAGCTAAACGAGGCTTCGCGGTGTATTGGCAAAGATATGCTAGAAAATGCCAGCATGGAGGACACCAACAGGGTAGAGATCATTCAAGACGTCCTTGGGATTGCATTTGGAGGTTCGGAAGTGTTGCTTCTCTTCTAGTGGATCTATCAGCTCATCAATTATCAGCCAGAGCTGATACCGCAAGTCGCTAATATCATTCATTGAATTTTTCCTGAACCCTTGGCACAGAGTGTCTCTTCCAATCTCATCTTTTTACTCGCCATGATATTATACCCAGAAACGCAGCGGAAGGCACAAGATGAAATCGACCTTGTGGTGGGTCGGGATCGTTTGCCTGACTTTAGTGATCAACCGAATCTTCCTTATGTGAATGCCTTGTGCAAGGAGGTGTTGCGATGGCAAAATGTGACTCCTTTGTGTGAGTTGATTCAAATGGCTTGATAATCAAGATTCTTATATCCTTGCAGTTGTCTCACATGTAGTCACTGAAGATGATGTCTACAAAGGTTTCTTCATTCCCAAGGGCTCTGTTATCGTGGAGAACATATGGTAGCTTTTTCCTGGATTGTTGGACATCGGATTTGTTGACTGGATCCGAACAGGGCTGTGTTACATGATCCTGATGTCTACGCTGAACCTGAAAAGTTCAACCCCGATCGTTTCTTGAAAGGTGGTCAAATTGATACAGATGTGAAAGACCCACAGGCGTATTCATTTGGAAGTGGGAGACGGTTGGTATCTTTCAACTTTACAAACATTTTTCATTTATTTGTTTTTACATATAAGGATTTGTCCTGGACGATATTTTGCACTTGATTCCCTTTATACTGTCGTTACAGGTGTCCTCGCATGTTTCACCATTACGCCTCCTCAAGATGGAGGGAAATCTGCTTCAACCAAGATGTTGACGGGTGTCATCTCGTAAGTTCGAAAAATCTGTTGCGTTTGCCAACTTAACTTTGTGTTGCCCCTGTATAGGTTTCCGCAGACATATGATGCAGTCATCAAGCCAAGGTATGAAGGAGCAGAGGCTTTGATAGAGGATGCAGTAACCGACCTTCACATTATCGACTAATCAGGAAGCTTGGAAGTAAGATATATTTTCAATAAGATGATTCATGGCCCTTCTACGAGTGGCCTTAATCGCTCAGCCTCGTACACCTGGAATCATCGAATTACAAGGTAACGCTCGCGCATCACATGGCGCCAGAAATAGCAGAAGAGTGACCGAGTCATCAAACACATCATACTTGAGATCAATAACTTTGACTACAGGACTGTGCAGGCTGTCTGTCTTAGAACTTAGTTACCTAGGAACAAGGGAACGAGACGAAGAGACATCAGCGATACCAGACCTACGGTGCGGGCTGATGTAGGGACAAGGTAAAGAGTGGTAATTTGATGTTGACTAGCGCCTTTCGCAAGATCTAAAGATGTCTTCCGCAGTTCATGTTCTCTGGTGTAAACAATTTTAAAAATAGAATCATTAAACGCTTTGTTAGTATCACGATGTCAAGATGTCACGAATGCTGTGAGCATTCGAAGCACAGGATGGTAGACCAGGTTCCAGAGCTGCTATGCTCATGACTATCCTCTCGATATTTAGAGAACAGTCTGGTATGCTTGAAAAATGAGACAGCCGTATTGGCAATTTTGACCCATATCTGTCTGGGATCTTTAGCAGTATCACCAACGTGCCACCAATGTAAAACCTCGATATGACCGAGAACACACATGATGAGCAGCTTCTCATGTTTATATCCACTCTTTCATTGAAAAAAATTTTTCCCTGAGAACTATGATACCATGAGATGAACCCAGGTTGTCTCTACCAAGCCCACTTGAAAGAATCGCATGACCACTTCAATTTGGGATCATAGCTCATGATGACCAGTAGTACGGCCTTGTGTAACAGCAGTAGCGATGGCGTATCAAACCTTTCCAAGCCACTACCTGGATTTTAGAACGGTGAGGGCATGGAATCCTAGTTGATGTTGATAGATCACTGCATTGATCAACAGCTCGAAGCAAATTATTTTGCGTTGCGCTGTGTGCTAAGCTCTTCCATTTGGCTCTCAGCTGGGATTGAAAAGGGCACAGCAGACTTTTTCCCTTCTCCTCCGGTTTTCCAAGTTGGTAAATTGAGCAATTCCCTCTTTTGCTCAAGGAATGACTCGGTGGTTTATTGGGTCTAAAAATATGAGATTGCCTGAGGAAGTAAGTGTAATACATTTTTCCGTAGTCAGCATGTATATCCGATAACAAGCAAGGTACAATGCTAAGAAGCCTATGAGAACCGAAGTCAGCGGGCTATCTGGTAGGAAGGAGGCTGGGTGGGAGGATGTGAAGCGTTATCGTCAAGGTCAAGTGACAAACTTCGGGTCCGTCACAGCCATACTCATTCAGAAATCAGATCTAGTCAATGACCCAACTGGAGACATAAACCCATTTGTATTGCTAATGCTGTCAATCTGCAAAGAATCCAGCGTGGGGTACGTGGCAGCGAAATCGACGACACCATTTTATTTTACCATTGCTTATGACTCGGGATCTACAGCAGTCGTCTATATAATGAGCTCCTATTCAATTCTTTGTCCAAAGCCCAATGATTAAAGGCACTCGCAAAGTTCATTTTACCGACAACAGTCCCTCCTCTGATGCATCGAGTCCCTCGAGCTCAGGGCCTTACACTCCTCCAGTATATAATCCGCCTCTCGTCTATGTCTACCAACCCTCACCATTATATGCGCTCTCTCCCATACCGCCAGTGTCATTGGAAATGCACGGTATCCTCGTCGCGCCAACGTTCGACTTCAACGTTTCAGTCGATCCAGCCATGAACCCAGTTGTGTATGGACACTCCTTTGTCAATATGGTTCGCAATGAATCAGCTACCCTTCCTCCCGTCCCCTCGCTTTCACTTGTATCCCCCCTCTTACCTTGGGAGATCTCAATATCATCTTCTGTCCTTCCCTTTGTCACTGTCAGCGACGTCCTTGGCGGGTTCTACAGAGCACTACGGTTACGCGTATCGAAGGAAGAGTATCAACGGGAAAGCCTTGAGAAACAAAATGCAATTTCTCTGGCCTACCGCCAGCGTCATAGTCGTGCACCTGATGCAAGATCTAGAGAGAGAGAGAAGCAGGCGGGTGTCAGGCGTGTTGACTTCCTCATGGGTTCACACCTGCTCAAAGGTATTTGCAAAACGAAGCGACCTAACGTCTGGAACGTCATGTTTAAACCGTGATCGTTCCGGTGCTCGCCGGCTGGAGTATTGTTCAATAATCTTATCTCGTACATATATAACAAATTACCTTATGTAAACCGTTCTTTTGTCTCCACTACATCATTGGTTGTATACAAGGAATCTCTCCCTATGTGTTACATCAGTCGCCTTTTGCCTTTCACTAGCTTAAGTACCCCCGGACGTTAACTAGGTGAGTTAGCTGATGCATTCCACCGCTACACGATGCTCGCCGGCATTCTTTGCACAAGTATAATCAGGGATTGGTCCCAGAGATTCCTGTTATGACCAATTAGTGGTGAAATTCCAGTATACAGGGCTTAACGCACATTCGCTTTCGCGATATCCACAAACACCCAATCCTCAAGCTTGATATTATAAGCAGGGACAGGGACCACCGCAGTGCGATAGACGCCGGCATACTGCACGATGTGTTGATCAAGATGGTTGAAAGGCAAGAGGATGACCAACTCATCAGTGGACGGAGATGGAGAGCTTCACGGACATGCCACATAATCCTTTGGGAAAAATCATGCTCGTTTGCACTTCCCTGATGAATCGTCGCATCGTCGAGGAAAAAAATCTACTACCTGAACAGTGGGAATGATAG
>Ga0153922_1000552_pt1 | contig 14913 bp, 20 predicted proteins | sample TSNJ006MetaG_FD_104723 | JGI IMG/M metagenome (GOLD analysis project Ga0153922, IMG submission 104723) | Attine ant fungus gardens microbial communities from New Jersey, USA - TSNJ006 MetaG | ecosystem: Host-associated > Fungi > Mycelium > Unclassified | place: USA: New Jersey, Brendon T. Byrne...
AAAGAGAACGCCGGGAAGCACCTTCGTAAAGGGGCGTCTGGCACCGGAGAGCACCTGATACATGCCGGTAAATACAATCACGAAGATTCCGATGGACAGAATGGAACGCAGGGCAAATACCAGGGCGGTCAGGTTCTGCAGCCAGGGAAGCCTCGCTTCTGCAAAGGTTTGAATCGAATTACCGAATACCAGCAGACCCAGAGCGATGATCACTGCGATGAGAAACAGGACCGTATATAGGAATGCTTTCAGCCGCTGTACGATAAAATTATCTTTCATGTCAATCCGGTAAATCGCATGAAGGCATCGTTCCAGGCCAAGCACTCCTTTGGAGGCACTCCAAAGGGCTACTATGACCGACACGGAAACAATCGGAGTGGCGGAGCTCGTAAATAACTCATTGACACCCAGTGTTACGACAGAGGAAAGCGCGTCCGGTACAAACTCCACAACCGTGGATAAGGTCTCCGCCTGATCACCCGGTAAGAGGAACTGCAGCAATGCCGCAAAGGCAATAGCAAAGGGAATCAGGGATACAATAAGAAAGAAGGAGGCCTGGGCACCGTACACCGTTATATTGTCTTCTTTCAGACGTTCTCCGATACGATTAATCATGCGAATTAGTTCTTTCATCTGTAATTCCCTCCAGAGTCTCATGGTATCATGTTATGTAAAAATTTTCAAGCCCATGCAGTAAAATCCAGCTACGAAACAAAAGGACGTTCCGTTTTAATATTTCCATATACGCATGCTTTTTATCCAAATTACGCGCTAAAAGCTGGAAACAAGAACAAATGTTCTGCAAAAGTATTGATTTTTCCCACCATATACTTTATAATACAAAACAGGTAATCTGTGTTGGGACGAGATATGGAGGGAGATACATATGAGCAAAGAAGATTACATTCGTATGATAATTGAAAAACTTAATAAGATCAGTGAAACGGAGTTACTAAAGAAAATATATATTTTTATTAAGTATTATACCTAGTGTAGTGTACACTACGCTAGAGTGCGCTCTTATTTGGCGGCTACGCGCGAACCATGTGAGGTTCGCGCGCAATATACTTCTTATGACTGCATATTTTTAAGCATATCGAAAGCAAATTTTTTAATGAGATCTCTATTTTCTTTATTGAGTTTCCCGTACGTCAAGATAAATCCTTTTAACAATTCATCTTCTTCTTTTAGTAATTGAGCAGAAAGTTTAAGTAATTCTTCATCTGCAGTTAATTCCTCTTCGACGCTGCCTTCGCCAGTACGCAGCCATTGTTCATTAATGTTAAATTCCTTGCATATGAGCTTCAGCAAGGGTTCTTTTGCTTCTGGTTTGGCCAATCTGTTATATTCTATATTAGCAATCTCAGATTCACTCGTACCCAATATTCTTCCAAAATCTTTTCTGGAAAGCTTCAGGTAAGTTTTCCGTAAATATTTTATTCTTTCATGCAGTTCCATATCCTTCAGGCACCACCTTTCTTGGTATAAGTATATCACTCATAAAATGGTTAGTCAACAAGAAAAAAATGTAAATATAGTTGACAAACAATAAAATAGGTGATATTATTAGTCCATCAACAAGAAAGAGGGGCGATTATGTGGAGGATGAGATAAAAGCAGATTTGAAGGAAATGTATGAAACGGCAAAGAAGCTAAGGCCTGACTTAGTAAAGCTTCTTAATTTTGGCGCTAAAACCTTACTCGCATCACAAGAAAACAAAAAGTGCAGCAGCAATAAGGACAAAAGCGGGAAATAGAAGAGAAAAGGAAGGCATCGAGGAAATTATTTAAAAGGAGGGAGTCTATTGACGATAGAGGAACTAAGCCAAATTCCGTATATTCTGCTTCAATTGAAATCGCTGCAGCTGGAATTAGCTGCTTTGGAGGACTTTAATCCGTATAAAGGGAATGTGATTACGGGCATGCCCAGAGGCGGGGAGGCGAGGGATCTTTTCGTCTGGTACGCAGAGGAAAAAAAGCGCATTGAGGATATGATCGAATATAATCTTAAAGGGCTGCAAAACGAAAGAAAACGAATCAACGAATATATCGACAAGATCAGCGATGGTGAGGTGAGAGAAATTATCCGTCTCCGGTGCGTGAACCATATGAACTGGGAGGAGATTGGCGAGGAAGTACATATGGATAGGCGGACAGCGTCAAGAAAGTTCTACGATCATTTTAAGCCGCCCACAAAGTGACATCCATATGTGCTATTATGTTAATATAAAGATTTCAGAAGGTGCTTTTAGTGCATTGCACACGATACCTTCTGTGGGATATCCAAATGGACGCTTTGTGGAGACAGGCGTCCATTTGAGGGTGTCGGTGGCTGAATAATTCTACGATCATTTTAAGCTGCCCACAAAGTGACATCCATATGTGCTATTATGCTAGTATAAAGTGAAACTTAGTTCAGAGGGAGTTTTTGACTCCCTCTAATCATTTTCATGTCCCATAAACCCTCATGACATTTAAACTGGCGGGGAATCACTCTTGTGGAATGAGAGATAAACTTTCACGGCCGGCGGAGAACCCGCAGATAAAAACAGTGGTCCAGGAAAGGGAAGGAATGGAATTTTTAAAAAGTATTTTAGGCGATGGGTATGCAGATTTTGAGCAGAGGCTGACAGCTTACAATAGCGCAGAGAAAAACAAAAACAAGCAGATAAAACTTGTGAATTTAAACTCCGGAGAATATGTGAGCAAAAAGAAGTATGCAGCACTGGAAAGAAAAGCAGAAGGCTGCAAGGCCCGGTTAGAATCCTTTCAAGCCATGGATGTGGAGGCAATTAAAAAGTCGGCAGAGGCATGGAAGCGCAGGTATGAGCAGGATACAAAGAAGCTGCAAGAGGATATCCGGCGGCAGCAGCACGATTTTGAAGCCGAAAGATACCTGGACAGATTCCTATTCTCTTCCTCACTTGCCAGGAAAGCGGCTGTAAATGAGTTTAAAAAGCAGAAATTCAAACTGGAAGACGGTAAATTCCAAGGTGCCGATGATTTTATGAGGAAATTACAAGAGGAAGATCCAACTGCTTTTATCAAAGAGGAAGCCGCGCGGTTCAAGCCGAATCATTGGGTAAGAGGCATCAGCAGCGCATATAAGCCGGATATAGTAATGAAGGAGGAAGCTTATTTGGCAGCTTCATCGACAGCGGAATATGCAGAGGGTAAGAGTGGTGAGAGTGAACACAGCGGTTAAAGGAATTATGCAGTGCCTGCAAGAGCATATTGAGACCTGCCCGCTCCTGGAAGAAAGCCAGGGGCTTTTTACAAAGGTCGATATGGATGTGCTGGAAGAAGATTCCGGTTACATGATTACACGTGTACCGGTAGAAACAAAGATTAAAACCTATTTAGACGGATCCGGAATTTACCAGGAGGCGTTTGTTTTCGCCGGAAGGCATTTTTATGATGCCGATGAAAACATCGATACGAATGCTTTTTACGATGGTTTTTCGGAATGGCTGAGAGAGTCAAAGAGTCTTTTGATTCTTCCGGCAGGAATGGAAGTAATGAAACTAGAGGCAACTACATCGGGTTATGTGTTTGACACCGAATACGGAAGAGTACAGTACAGAATCCCGTGTAGACTGGAATATTACAAAAAAGGAGACTAAGAAATGGCAGTAAAAGAAAGAAAAGGTATTGCAGATTACCTGAATACGAGCACAAGCGAAGGAACGGAAACGTATAGCCTCATGGGAGCAGGTTTTACCAAGCTGGATGAATCACCGGCGGCACTGACATCAAGCAAACGTTATGTGAATGACAAATCGGCGACTAAGTCAGTAATTGGTTATGACTCCTCTTTCCCATTTGAGACCGATCAGATTGTCAGCGAGCCGGCTGTTAAGTTTATTGTAAACATCGGAGAAAAACGTTTGACCGGCGCAGAAGCAGAGACATCTTACATCCGGGTAGATCTTGATAAAAAAGTGGGGGCCTCCGGCACGGAATACGAAGCACGTAAGTTTAACGTGGCGGTAGAGGTGGTCGACTTCGCAGACAGTGAAGGCGAAATGACAGCCACTGGAAATTTATTAACAAAGGGAGATATGATCGAAGGAAAGTTTGATATTACCACGAAGACCTTTACAGAGACCGTATAGGAGGAAAGACATGTTTACAGTAAATGACATGGATCTGGATTTCGATATCTTTGACGCGGAAACAGTAAAATTGTATGAAGAGGCCTATGGGGTTATCAATGAAACCTTTAGCCAAATCGAAAGCTCAAAAAAGCTTTCCGAACTTTACGCCGTCGCCTGCCCTGCAGTAAAAAGAGTGTTTGACGATATTTTCGGACCGGGGACAGGCGATCAGGTATGCGGCGAGCAGGATAATTTCAAGGTGTGCGTGGAGGCCTTCGAGGCATTGACGGATGAAGTGGTAAAGCAGCGCGCAGAGCTGGATGAAATGGCGAAGTCCATCCAAAAAAAATATTCAACGGCAAACCGGGCACAGCGCCGGGCGAAGTAATGAGTATCCTGTTGGATGCTCTCCCGGAAAAAGTAAAAATAGGAGATCTGGAGATTGGTATCCATACCGATTTCCGGGTCTCCATCCAATTTGAGCTGCTCATGCAGAATGAGGCACTTGGGAAGGAAGAAAAGATCTTAAAAGCCTTGCAGTTGTATTATGGCAGCTCATGGAAAAGCCTTCCGGGAGAATGCGGGGAAGAGGCGGTAAATCAAATGATTTGGTTTTACCGGTGTGGGAAAGAAGAGAGAGCAGCCAGAGGAAAGATATCGAATGAGGTCGTTTATTCTTACGAACACGATGACCAGTATATCTATGCCTCTTTTTTGGATCAGTACGGAGTGGACTTGCAGAAAGTGGACTTCCTGCACTGGTGGCAGTTTAAAGCCATGTTTGACGCTCTCTCCGATGACCGGAAAATTATGGAAATCATCAAAATCAGGGCGATGAAACTTGACGGAAAAATGTCAAGCGAGCAAAAAAAGCATTACCGCGAGCTCAAAAGGTTGTATGCTCTGCCGAAAAGAAAGAAAAGCGAAGAAGAGAAGGAATTGGAACGGATCTTGCTGGAAGGCGGAGATATCAGAACATTAGAGGTGGCAAATGGAGAAGATCAAATGTAAGGAATGCGGACGCACGCTTCTTCTGGCAGATCACGTAAAGGGTGAAATGAAATGTCCTCGATGTGGAAAAATAAATATCATAAATTATTGCAAAGAAAAAGAGAGCAGCGGTACCACAGAGCAGCGGAACACCTGTAACGAATAAAAAGCAGGTGGAAAGGCTTGACAGAAGCTGACCAGAAAAGTGACATTCATAAGTGCTATTATAAGTGATTGAGAGGTGGTGCTACCGGATTTGTATCCAGGAAGGGTGAGGGGCATAAGGTCGGGAGAAAGGAAGAGGGAAAGTAAACGTTACATAAATGCGGATTGAGGAGTATAGGAAGATAAAGTGTATAAAGCGTGGCAGAAGCCACGCAAGATACTTAATCCTTATCGATGGGAGTAATAACAAGTTTGCCATCTTTATCTAACAGGGGAGTTAGACCACCACCAGTGTTCCTATCAACAAATAAATAATTAACACCTGTTTCTGTATCCACATAAATATAAACAGGATCGCTCATTGATACATTCGCTGGTATTCTTTTAAAACGGTTTCTTTTCTTCATAAGTGACTCCTTCGTTTTTTATTATTGAGTATAGCACATATTCGGCACAACGACAATCAGAGAAATCTTGAACGGAGAACATGGAGACAGAATTTAAAAAGACTTGGAGTCGGTTGGAATTATAGCTGACGATAGTTTTGCGGAATTTTTATGTCCTCCCCCCATAACGTTTAAGCTGGCGGGGAATCACTCTTGTGGAATGAGAAATAAACTTTCACGGCGGCAGAGGTACTGCCGATAAAAACAGTGGTCCAAGAAAGGGAAGGAATTGAAACAGGTTTAGACAGCGCTGGAATAGAGGCAGGTCTGCGAAGATTAGCAGAGCTGGCAAGAGGGAAAGTAAACGTCATATAAATGCGGATTGAAGAGTATAGGAAGATAAAGTGTAAAAAGCGTGGCGGAAGCCACGCAAGATACTTAATCCTTATCGATCGGGGTAATAACAGGTTTGCCATCTTTATCTAGCAGGGGAGTTAGACCACCGGCACCTGAATGCTTAACAAATAAATAGTTTACCCCTGTTTCTATATCCACATAAATACAAGTAAAATTACCCGCTGGTATACTTTCAAAACGGTTTTTTTTCTTCATAAGTGCCTCCTTCGTTTTTTTATTAGTGATTATAACACATATTCGGCACAACGACAATCAGAGAAATATGGAGAAGATCAAATATAGGGAATGCGGACGTACGCTTCTTCTGGCAGATCACGTAAAGGGTAAAATCAAATGTCCGCGATGTGGAAAAATAAAGTGGACTTAGTTCAGAGGGAGTTTTTGACTCGCCCTCTGAATTTAGTTGAACCAATCCAGGGACTCGCGTACCCTGTCAGGGTGCTTCACCCTGACAGGTATGCGAGTCATAGGATAAATATCATAAATTATTGCAAAGAAAAAGAGAGCAGCGGCACCACAGAGTAGCGGCACACCTGCTTTGCATAAATAAAAGGCAGGTGGAGAAGCTTGACAGATGGAAAAATTATAATTGAAACAGATTTAGACAGTTCTGGAATAGAAGCAGGTCTGCGAAGATTAGCAGACCTGGCAAGCAAGGGAATGAAGGCGACCGCAGCGGCGATCGACTCGGTAGGTAAAGCCCTTGCGAAGGTGGGTGGTGATGCAGATAAGATGGCAGGGGAGTTTGCCTCTTCGTTCGCGGGAATCAAGAAAACGGTGGATGGCCTCGGCAAAAACATCGATACGCTTAAAATCAGTGTTCTTAACATGTCAGGAGAGATCTCGCAATTGGCGGTATCTGTGGGTGAAATGGGAGAAGCCGCTGGACAGATGGGAAAAGAGACTGGGAATGTAGGGCAGTTTGTTTTTAACTTGGAAAGCAGTATAGGAAGCATTATTGGGACTTTGTCTTCTTTGACAAATATAATTAATAATGGTGGTGAAGCATTAAAAAATTTGTTTTCTGTCTTAAGCGCGCATCCATTTCTTATCGTAACGGCGGCTGCTGTTGGGGTAGGCGTAGCCATTGCAGCGTTGACCTCGGCCAAGGATGCCGAAATAGAAAAAACAGAACAGTTCAATCGACAATTGGCTGAGGAAGCGGAAGCCATTCGCGAAGTACAACAAGCGCGTCAGGAGGGTGTCAAAGCCATAGAGACTGAATTTGGCTATACACAGACTCTCTTGGAAGAACTACGGGACCATGTAAACATCAATGGGGAAATTGACGAGGGTTACGAAGAAAGAGCCGCCTTTATTACCGGTGCCTTGTCAACTGCGCTTGGAATTGAAATAACGATTACAGATGGTGTAATCCAGAACTATGAAGCATTGGAAAAGTCCATTGACAGCCTGATCCTGAAGAAAAAAGCGGAGGCAATGCTCAATGTCTACAATAAGGACTACAGCGATGCCATACGGGGAAGGGCGGAAGCCTTAGACCAGCATGCGGAAGCCCTGCGTAATAAAAATGATCTGGAAGCAGAAGCAAAAACGTATGAAGATGCTTATACCGAAGCAATGGAGAATCACACGGCTGCGCAGGAAGAATATAATAAGCTTGTCCAACAAGGGATAACAAGCGGTAAGGAATATGATGCAGCCTTATGGAACCTTACTCTCACGCAGCTTGAACAGGAAAGTGCGTTACTTGCGCAAGAAGCTGCAATGAATACCCTGCAGCCAAAGTTGGATGATGCGGGCCAGGCTTATTTAGAAGCTGAGACAAAATTGTCCGAATACAATTCAACCATTGCGAACTATGAAAATTTATCGGGTGCTATAGCGACCGATTCTGCGGAAACCGAAATTTTGCTCATTAAGATGAAGAATGATTTCAAGTCAGCGAGTGAATCCACCAATGAGACGCTTGCACAGCAGGTAAAAGACACCCGACAAACTTATGAAGACCGGAAATTGGCGATGGAGCAGGGTAGTAACACCATCACCCAAGAGATGGTGGACGAAGCGGAAGTGATGCTTGCGCTATCAGAGCTGGAATATGCAAAATTGGCATACCTGTCCGGGGTGGAAATTGCTAAATGGACGGGGATTGTCAATCGAAAAATATCGGAATCCCAAATGCCGGAAACAGTCCAGGAGGAAGTGCGGGAAACCACAGATACAACGGTAGAGACCTTCGATGAAGGACAGGAAGAGATTGCAGCAGCAGCAGTTGAATATGTTGAAACCGGACAGGAAGCCATTCGAACTGCGGATAATACTTCGGCAGCTACGGAGAGTGCCGCCGGAACAACGGAAGCGTATAACAGCACATTGGAAGAAGGTGTCCCACAGGCTGCCGAAGCGGGTACTTCACTAGTCGAGGCACCCAATGAGGCGATTGCCGCGGCGGATATCTCCACGGCGGGGGCGCTTGCCGGGGAAGGAATGCTTGGCAGCCTGTTAAATCCATTGCAGGGCGGTATGGGGATCCTGCAGGCTACCGGAGTAAATTTATTAAATTCCTTTGGTATGGGAATCTCAAGCGGAAATATCGGACCCGGGATATCCGCTGCCGTGCATAACGCCATCATGCAGATGTTAAGCACGATTAACAGCAATACCGGTACCATGACGGAAGCGGGGAAGAGAATCGCGATGGCAATCCAGACCGGATTTATGTCTGCAAATATGCAGTTTACTCTGGTGACAAATGTACAGCTTATGCTGGCGGGGGTGATCGGCGCAGTTAACAGTAAAGTGGCGGATGCTATACAGGCAGGGATGCAGCTTGCCGGCGGCATCCTTATAGGGCTGAACATGGCCAATCTTATGCAAATGGTCACGATTGCCGGAAATGCGGTGACTTTCTTCGTACAGAGAGTGAGCAATGGAGCATCTGAAGCAGGAGCGGCGGGAAGAATACTCGCGAATGCCGCCATCTCTGGAATCATGAATGCGAATCTGTACAGCATGGGCAGTACGCTTGGCTCTCAGCTGGTAAATGGATTGGTAAATGGTATCAGCATCCATACATATAAAGCCGAAGCGCAGGCCAGGGCAATGGCACTAGCCGCTTACTATGCGGCCAAGAAAGCCCTGGATATTCGCAGCCCATCGAAAAAGGCATACTGGCTGGGCGAAATGTTCGTCACCGGGGGAGCCGATGGTATCGAGGATAACATTGACCTGGTGGAAAATGCATCGGAGGATATGGCGCAGGCAATCATGGACAATATGGACGTGGCTGCGGCAGTCGAAAAGATGCGGCTAACCGTGGCTCTGGAGACAAATAAGCTGGCCACGGAGCTGACGGCTAAGGTAACGCGGACGGCTGTGGATTTGGGCGTAAAGGATGCGGGCGCAGTCAAGCAGACAATTAATATTAATCAACCTGTTAAGTCACCAATTGAGACATCGCGGGAACTGCGAAAAGTCGGAAGGGAGCTGGCATTTGCAAAAGGATAAGATCACACTATTATTTGACAACGGGATCCACACCGTCATAATGGATGGTGTGGATTTCGGAATCGTCGACTATACGGGCCTGGAGTCCACTGACTATGAGATAACAACGCAAAACAACATCAGCGGGTACGGGGCGAAAATAACCGGAAAGAAAATGCTTCCGCGCCCCGTGTCGGTAGAATTTGAGTCACAGGACTTTGCAGGCAGAGCGGCTATGCGTCAGGATATAATTGGTTTTTTTACCCCATACAGCACGGGGACGCTGACCGTGTCACACATGGGAACTATCAGGGAGATTGCCTATGAGGTGCAGTCATTTGCGACAAACAGCCGCAACGTAAATGACCACGTATCAGGGCTGGTTGAACTTATATGTATCAATCCAGCCTTTCTCGGCGCTACCCTCATGGATCAGATCGCGACGTGGATTGGGGGATGGAAGTGGAAGTTTTCATTGCCCTTTAAAATGCGCACAAGCGGAGCGTCAAGGGCTATCTTTGTAAATGGCGGGCATCTGCCGGCCCCTCCTATGATCGAGTTTCACGGTCCCGCGGACTATCCGCTTGTGCGCAATGTTACGACTGGCGCGGAAATACGCGTTAACCGGCAATTGGCGTCGAGTGAGGTGCTATATATAAATACAGATTTTGGCAACAAGTCGGTCGAGATCGAGCATAACGGAGTCAGGGCAAATGCCTTTAACTATATCGATATTGCTCTGATGGGGAGTGGCAGTTTTAACAATTTTTGGCTGCTCCCGGGTGAAAATATCATCGAATATGAAACAGAAAATGCCACAGTGCCCCAACAGGTAGTAATCACCTATCGGGAACGGTATCTGGGTGTATAGGAGGGATAAGAATGATTAAAACGGGATTTTGGAACGGCGATGACGAATATGGACAAGAGGAATTTAACGAGTATTTTAACAATTTGTACCGAAGCGGTGTAAGCATCGACGACAGCGGAAATATGACGCTGGGGGTCAGTAAAGAAAATAGGGTAGTGACATTTCATCCGGGCTTCGCGATTGTGCGCGGGTTTTATTTTTATCGCGAGGAGGCAGAGGTGTACGTTCCGGCGCTCCCTACGAACTATAGCCGGTCGGACAGGGTTGTCTTGCAGCTAAACGTGCCACTCAAGACAATAACTCGCACCGTAAAGCAAGGCACGCAGGCAAGTAATCCGGTTCCGCCGCCCCTGCAGCGCGACAGTAATGGCAATATATACGAGATATCACTTGCCAGGTACACAATTTCCTCGGCCGGAGAGATTACTACATTATACGACGAGCGCCCAGATCAGACACTATGCGGCGCGATACGGCCCAAAAACCTCACAGAGTACAATAGCATGGTCGCGGAGTTTCAACGGCGCTGGGATGCCTGGTTTACGCAGCAGCAGACCGCGGGGTGGCGTAATATGTACGTGCAATCCACTGCGCCAACAGGTGCGGTGGAAGGGAGCATTTGGCTCCAGATCCCTGAAGAAGTGGAGACAATTGAAATAGACCATGGAATTGGCTCGTCACAGATCGGAGTAGGGTGATCCTATGCAAGATTTGAGTGAGACAATCCGGGTATTCAGCCCGGAGTTGGTGTTCATGGATGAGATCGACGATTACGATGCTCTGCAGTATATAAGACGTTGGCGGACATATTCCGAGTTCATGGCCGTACTGTCAGGGAAGCTCAATGCCTGTTCCCTTGTCAATGGGAGCGTGATCATGCTCGGAAATGATCCGTACCGCAACGGCCTGATTGAGCTTTCAGAGTACAACAGCGAGGACAAAACGCTGACGGTTCGCGGATTTTCTTTGCTGTCAATCCTTGCCGACCGCGTTACGGTGCCGCCCTCCGGGAAAACACACATCAGCGTCAGCGGGCCGGTCGAAAGCATTATGCATGAGCTTGTGAGACAGAGCGCATACAGCCCGGAAAATCCCAATCGCAAGTTTCCGCAATTGGAAATGGCTCCTGATCAGGGGCGCGGCATTGTTATGAGCTATCAGAGCCGGTATGCTAACCTTTTGGATAATCTAACAGAGTTATCCGCAGTCAGTGGGCTGGGGCCGGTCATCTGGCTGGATTTTGAGAACCGGAAAATGGTTTTTGAGGTGCGTGAAGGCATTAACCGCACAAAAGGCCAGGATACCGAATTCATCAAGGTTTTTAGCCCGGACTTTGAAAATGTCGAAAACAGGGTGCTTACGCTTGATGATACCAACGCCAAGACAACCGCATACGTAGCAGGACAGGGTGAGGGTGTTAATCGCTCGCTCGTGATAGTTGGGGACGATGCAGAGGGTATGGAGCGCCGCGAAATGTCCGTCGATGCGGGAGACGTCGAGGATGATAATAACCTGTCTGATCGCGGCCGGACGAAACTTGCAGAGGTGCAGCCGGTCACAAGTTACTCCTGTGAGGTGGTTCCGAATGGATACCGGACAGAATGGGATCTGGGGGATCTGGTAACAACTCTCGACGAAGAATTTGGCGTTGAGATTAATGAACGAGTGACGGAGGTAGAGGAGGCCTATTCCGCAGAGTCGGTTGAAATACGGCCCACGTTTGGTATAGAAAAAACCGTATCGAATGGCTCGTCTGGCATAAACAGCGGCGAGATCTCACTGCTGGCGATGTACCCGGTCGGATCAATCTACATGACTGTAAACCCGGCTAACCCCGGCAACCTGTTTGGCGGAACATGGGCCGCATGGGGAGCCGGTAAGGTCCCCGTGGGAGTAGATACCTCTGATACGGATTTTGCCACCTCACAAAAAACCGGGGGCGCAAAGACTGTAAACTTAAACCATTTACACACGGTAAATGCACACACACACACTACTGCAAACTTTACTTTAACAACCGCGCACATCCCATCTCATACACACACAATTAACCACGCTTTAAGATGGCCGATGGACGGATCCGGTGAATCCTTTACGGGCTGGGGCACTGGTAAAGGTTATTACAACTCAGGGATACATGACACGGGGGCAGTGGGATCCGGACAGGCGCACGGACATGGTAATACGGGGTCTTCTGCCCCTGGGACAAATGCGCAGCTATCGACCGCACAAAGTATAGTACAGCCATATATTACTTGCTATATGTGGCTGAGAACAGCATAAGGAGGAAAAAATGGACGCAAAATTAAATTTATATAGTAATGGGAAATGGGTGCCTTATAATGTTGAGACTACAGCTAAACAGGTCAAATACACCGCCCCGGACAACTCGACGGTTACTATGCAGGAGTATATTGACGGGAGAGTGAAATCGATAGTTGTCGAGCCGAATTATATGGCATTCTGCAGATTCCGCGCGAGTCAGACCCCGTTCGCAATCACATTAACGGGCGCGGTAAGCGCTCCAAATAGCTATAATCCGATCATGCTTATCATACCGGTAGATCTCACAAAGGTTACAAGCACATCGCAATGGATAGCGGCCTCATATGCCGTAATTCCATCAACGGGGTTGTCTGCATCTATTTTTCGGGACACAGCGGATGGAAACTATGAAATACTTATTGGTAATTTCTCACCGTACTACAGTACTGGGATTACATTATCAATGCCGGAAGGAGCAACCATCATATCACTGACACAGGCGGCAGCGGCCGGCTAATAAAAATTGCGACATCGCAAGAAAGGAAGGTGCTATGACAGAAGAAGAGATTGCAGTAACCTTAAAAGGTCATGAGCATGAAATTGGATCGCTGAAACACCGCGTGAATGCCCAGGAAGAACAGGCGAAAGCCATACACTCAATCGTAGTTTCCATCGAGAAATTGGCCCTTAATATGGAGCGCATGGCAAAGGAACTGGAAAAACAGGGGAAACGCCTGGAAAAACTTGAAAATGAGCCGGCATCTCGCATGGCACAAATCAAAACAGCAATTATTACAGCACTTGCGACCGCTGTTATCGGCAGTATCGTAGGTGCTATTTTGCTGCTCGTATAAAAGAAAAGGAAGGAAAAATGAAAAATTGGATGAAAGCAGCAGGGATCAGGGCAATCAAGACGGTCGCGCAAACCGCCATAGCAACAATTGGGACATCGATGGTATTGTCGGACATAGACTGGATTATGGTATTATCCGCATCGTTCCTGGCAGGGGGACTATCCCTGCTGACATCCGTTGCCGGCCTGCCTGAATTGGGTAGTGTGGGGAATAAGTCATGAAAGCAGAAGCGGAAAGAAAAGCGGTAGCAGATATTTATAAAGAGTGCATCGGCCGCAATCTCTACAACCAGGATACCACCAGGCGCGAATGTGCCTTCACGCCGCACACGGATGGTAAGTATTATTCGGATTGCTCCAGCTCAATCAGGCTGGCGTACCGGAAGGCGGACATCGGCCTAAACAACATCGGCGGCAATACCGCCGGGATGTATCACTCCACGCTGGGACGCATCATGGACGTATCCATAGCCAATGGCGTACCGGCCAATCCGGCGCAGTTAAGAATCGGCGATCTCTTATTGTTTGCCGGTACGGACGCTGGCCGCCCCTTGTGCATCGGACATGTAGAGATGGTTTACTCCATCAGCGGCAGCAGCGTCACCTTGTGCGGTCATGGATCCGGGCTGCCGGGTTTTAAAGACATGGCCGCCTACTGCAAGAACCGATACAATACCAAGACCACTACCACAAAGGGTAATAAAGGTCTTGTATGTGTAAAACGCTATGTGCAGGACGATGATACGACCACGGAGGCCACGGAGACACCGGCAGAGGCCACGGAAACACCGGCTGAGGAGACCGTACAGGCCGTCTCGATAGCGGCAGAGGAGTGCCGCATAATCCGGGAAGTAAAAAAATGGGTGAACGCCTACATGGACGGAGCCATTACGCCGGCGCTTGACGGCTTGGCCGACGCGCAGACCAGGAAGGGGCTTGTGATGTGTTTGCAGCGTTACCTAAACATCACATACTCTGCCGGTCTGGCTGTAGACGGATCCTTTGGGCCAAAGACAAAGGCTGCTTGCCGGGCGGTCAAAAAAGGCAGTAAAGGGGACTTGGTGCGTGTTTGCCAGGCCATGCTGTATAGCAAGGGGTATGATCCGAAGGGCTTTGACGGCAGCTGCGGCAGTGGATGTGATGCGGCAATCCGGAAGTACCAAAAGGATCATGGTTTGGCAGTGGATGGCAGTTGTGGACCGAATACGTTTTATTCTCTATTTAACAATCACTAATGAATATATCAAACAAATCGCTGCTATTTTTCTAACAAGACCTAATAAAACCCTCTTTCTTTGATAACACTAATTTTAGAGATCAAAGAAAGGGGGTTTTTTGTTATGGCAGTTAGTCACAGAGGTGCAATTTCTTTCGGCCTGGTACACATTCCGGTCAGTTTATATAGAGCGACGGACGAAA
>Ga0153922_1000556_pt1 | contig 14839 bp, 14 predicted proteins | sample TSNJ006MetaG_FD_104723 | JGI IMG/M metagenome (GOLD analysis project Ga0153922, IMG submission 104723) | Attine ant fungus gardens microbial communities from New Jersey, USA - TSNJ006 MetaG | ecosystem: Host-associated > Fungi > Mycelium > Unclassified | place: USA: New Jersey, Brendon T. Byrne...
CCAATAGTCCCTAACTGACTATCAAGTCCCTCCAAGTCTAGTGTTATGAGCTGTCTTGGCTATAATAACTTTTATTTCTTTAATCCTTTATCTTTTACTCTACTTTACTTTTAATTAGATAAAAGGGAGTCACATTCCTGTAACAAATTGATCACAAGATCAGTTATATCACACAGGTCACATATTAAGGAATATTCTAGTAGATTCTATTAGATCATTAGTAGGTTAGGGTTAATAGTACAGACCATGTATAAAAGATATAAGTAGTAGCCCAAATCTAAGGGAAACTCTGTTAAGTTCTCTTTGTTCATCCCAAATAAAAAACAACTCAGTCCTAGGGTTAGCTTAACCTGAAAGTCATACTATACCTAGAGCCTGACTATGTCATAGTAGTCCTGAGTTGTGTTATCCAGGTACCAAGGAAGATAAAAGAGTAAGTTGGCAAGGTTCTGCAATAAACAGTGCTGATGAGAGAATTGAGTTCTAGTATAAGAACTTAAACTGAGATGTCTTAGAACTACTCCTAGTCCAAGTTGACAAGGAGTAGTTCTAAGGCATCTCTGTCTAAGTCCTTACAGTTTGGCTGTGTAATGATATTGTATTGGAGTAGTAAGAATCCATGTTGGGGCAGCTGTGGTCATCTACTGGGTGAGTTTTGCTGTAGTGATCAAGTAGTCCTCCAAGGGAATAGTTTAGTTGTCTTGGGAGGCAGTGGAGTTGTCTCAATCTATAGTATTAGTCTGAGGGGATGTCATCTTGGCCTCTATTCTATATCCCTTACCATCTATGTTCTCATTACCTAGTGTACCAATCCATAATCTAACACTTGGTTTTTGTCTCTAGATCTTAGTTCCAGCTGCATAGCATCTTGAGTCACATACTGCACAATATATATTTTCTTATAGAGTCTCGTTTCCTGTATCTCAGAGGGGTTTTGACCCAATTTTAATATACCATAGCCCAAATCCAAGGGGAAATCTGTTGAGTTCTCCTTGTTCATCCCAAATAAAAGACAACTCAGCCCTAGGGTTAGTTCAACCCAACAGTCACACTACAGTAACATCTATAGTGCTTTAATCCTCTTTTGTTTTTTCATTATTACTATTGCACTACTCTTCTATGTATATAAAGGCTCTCATTTCTATAATGGCATTTCAGCTTTGTCTTTGTCTTTAAACTTTCAATATACAACTTGAGGTCTATCTAGGTGAGTTTGCTGGTGCATTTCACTGCTGTGCAATGCTCACTGGCTCCCCTTAAACAGAGACTCATCCAACTATTCCTAGTTATTATATGTCTAATAACTGTGTCTCAGATTGATTGTGTAAAAAGTAGATAGTTGTCAATCTATTGTTGACCTCTGAGATTTATTTTGTAAAAGCATGCTCAGGCCAACTTGACAATTCAATGCCCACTGTGATATGAAGTGTGCCTTGAAATTCTGTTGATGTAGCAAAAGCCACCCAAGGAGAGCTTACATGGTCACTAAGCATAGATTCACTCCAATGAAGGGTCTCTGATGTGTTGTAGAGAATTAATTAATTTACTCAACATATATATATGTGGCACTGGAATTCGGTGCAGCTTGAAAGTGCTTGAAGTTCATTCTTCTTTGCTATACCATGGACATAATAAACTATGTAATCAAGGTTGGGCTTTACAAGAGCGTGTCTTTAGTTTACCAGCTTTCCACCATCGTTACGGGCTACTGTATGTTCAGGTGTCTGGTGCAACAAGCATGAAAGACCCCGCAATTGGATCACCGAGGCCAACTGCACTAGCAAAAGCAGCAATATCAAAGTTTTGAATCGGAGTCGTCGCATTAACGACCTTCTGGCTATTGAATCCGCGAGGCTGCTCAAACAAGAGGAAGATGTACCTAATTGTAGCAAAATCAACCAAGGAAGGAAAGGAGATTATGTAGTTCAATATATCGTACCTATGCGCGTCAGATCCAGCAGGAGGGGTAGGCTGCCTGAACTCGCTGATGGCAGGGGTCGAGTTGCTCAGCAAGCCCAATCTGTTGGGAGCGAAATTTCCACCAAGGAAATGTCGAATTTGCGCATTGGTTGGGTTCTGCGGTGTTGGTGCATCCGGGTCAACCGCAGCAATAACAAAAGGACCTTGACACTTCGAGTCCCTCAAAGCGAAACTCGGGGGACCGGCAGTTGCTGAATGACTTCTCAGTAGATATTATTCTAACTGATTAGATAGAGCATACTGTCGCGAGGCATTTGTTGACCTGCGTGGATCGTAATCGGGCTTGCATCAGGCTCAGGGAATGTCACTTCCAAAAGAGCGCTGGGGTCAAAAAAGATAGAAAGGTCCTGGGGAATCTGTGCCAAGCTCAATGGTAAGAAGATCGTAAACGGGCCCACACTTCAATCACTAACATGAGCATTATCAAAAGCTTGCTCAACGGTGTGGATATTTGTATCCTGAGCAACGACCGTAAGGGCAATCAGGGATAAGAATGTAACCGAGAAACGCATTTGAGTTAGTAGGGTGTACGGAAGAACATTAAATATCACCCCCGCTCATAGATGGGAAACAAGAACTCATATTCGGCCCGGTTTGAGAAAACTTGCAAAGAAAGGCCATTGTCTCCACTAATCCCCACGCACCTGCTAACGCGACAGCCACGCATCTGTGCACAGTTTTGCCACAAGGAGCTAGTCCGGAGCAGGTTTGATGATCCTAACAATTGATGGCCGCGACACACAGAATTCCATTGCTATTTTCAAGCACGCTTAGGGGAGGAATATATAGCACGAATATCATATCCTTTCACATAGGAACGAAGACCATATCAAATCATTGGCTTTGGTGTCGTTCATGGGTTGTTAGTATTAGCAACCATCATGAATGTTCCCGCGATCGGGTCTCCCAGACCGACTTCCTGTGCGAATGTTGCAATGTCCCAATTCAGAATTGGAGTAGTAGCATTTACAAATTTGAATGCTTGCTGGTCGAACCCATTCGGTTGTTTGAATGCCAAAAAAATATACCTAGCGAACTCAGTCAGCCAATCTGGCCGCGGTAAATAGATACGGAAGTGCTCACCGGTGATTACCTCCAGTCGGTGTTGGCTGCATCCAGTCAGAAATCGCCGCACTCGTGTTGCCCAGTAAAAGGCCATTGCCCGAGCCATGCATTAGCAAATCTCACGCGAAGAAATCGCCTCCCAAGAAGTGTCGAACTTGGGCATGACTGGTGTCCGTGGGTGTGGGAGCGTCAGGGTCAACAGCTGCAACAACAAACGGGCCTTGGTTATTGCCAAGGGGATTCTTCGGGTCAACAAGGCCGAATATAGGAGGGCCCGCAGTTTCTGATATTCGTAAGACCGGATTCCTCATCATTGCAGTGTAAATGACTTACCCTCGCGCGGCAGCTGAACGCCCGTGTGAACGAAGATAGGAAGGGTTGATGTTTGTGGGAGAATGACCTCAAGAAGGAAGGTTGGTTTGAAATTGATCCTCAGATCCCTTGGTATCTGAATTGCGCTTGATATCGGAACAGCCGTGGAGCAGTAGTAGAGAAATACTTGCATTGGCGTTATTGAATGCTTGTTCAACTACTTCAATGCTGAGATCCTGGGCATAGACAGCCAAAAACACAGAGATCAAGCTGAAAAGGTTTGTGAGTCTCATGTTCAACAAGAAACCCGACTGGTTGAGACCGCCTTTATACAAGAAATAACATGGGCAACAGGAGTGCACATCAAGAACATAAATGATCATATGGCTTGCAGCTGCGCACTTGCGCCTGCATATGGGGGAGAGAACCTACGTGTCAAAAACTCACTACGACGGTTATAATTCGTCGCTTCCGGTGAGAATCAGCAGCGAGTCGAGGTCGGCTGCCAAATCAAGGCTGTGCCTGAGGGGAAAGTCTCGAGTTCATGGGGTACACTCTGAAACCCAAAATTCACACCCTTGGTATATTTTGAACATCAAAGGCGAGAGCCTCCTTCGCAGGATGGACATGAGAAGTTATCAAAATCACTTTGAAGCATGTGTCTCCGTGTTCTCGTTCTAGCAACAGGCGTCGATAAATCAAGGAATGTGAGTCTCGAATTTCCGATGTACTTGTTCAGCGGACTGCGTACATTGTAGAATCTAGACTTTAATCCAAGTGTCTTGATCACGAGCTTACGCAAATGGCCATTGTAACGAGCCGAGACTTCCAGGCAAGGAGCACTTGATATTCTCCCCTGGACGCTCAGCACGCTCAAGTGTGAACCCGTTCTCACTCGTCACCAAAAGCTTGTTTTGAAGAAGCATCTCAAAGTCCTTGTAGGCAGATTCACCCTGCTGAGAGTTTGATGGTTGAAAGTCATCAGGGACAGCGAGAAAGCTCAAGGATCGAAGTGGCTCGGTAAGAAAGAGATTTGGAGGAATGGCAGAGCGTCGGTGAAGGAATTGCACTCGCGTACCGATAGATAATGTGGAGGGTGAATCAATAGACATATTACCGCGAGATGGGTCTCCTGCTGTAATTCGGTATAGGCAATCAAGCTTAGGGAGCATCAGTGGGGCTGCAGAACGATGTATCCTCAATTTCACATACTTTTCCATCCTCAGAGAGCACTCCGAGTGAAAATTCCTCCTCCTTCAACAATTGCAAAGCATGACTAGATAGTCCCGACTCCTTGATAGTGGAAATAAGTAGCTGGGTAGGGTTGGTCCCATCGAGTGCATTGACCATATTCGCTTCGCATTGCGTGATCACCATGGGTTTGCTCAGCGTTTGCACGTCAAGAAAATCAACTGCCAATGTAGGCCCCGCGGTGACAGAAGTTTCCCCAGTGAAGGCTAAGCCGATAGCACCAGAACTAAAAATTTCTTGGTCCTGGAAGAGGGTCACAGGTCGCCCAGTAATGAAAGGTGTTGAAGAGGCAAAGAGCCCCAGCTAAACGCTGTGAGTGTGCCTGCTTAAGGGAAGGGCAGTTCGAGGTCTAACCTTGACAACATTGGGTAAGTAGCGAAATGAGGAGAGAAGACCTTCCGGTTTCAGATCACTGAAATATATTATACTGTTAATTTTTGTAGGACTATCGCAGGGACTGAGAAACAACAGTGAACGACACGCCGGAACACTCACTCTAATGATTGGAGGTCCTCAGGCAAGGGCAAAGCTCTGCCACCCTCCCAGACTTCCTTCCAGGATACTCCTTCTATCAGTGGATAGTCTTTCTTGATGTCCTCGTTCTTTCTTCTGAATGCATGCCATCTTCCAACCTGGGCCTCCTCTTTCCCTGGAATAGTCGATCGGAATGGTCTTACATTTTTTGAATCCAATACCGCGACGGACAGCGATAAAATATCTTTCTCCATCTTTTTTCCATTTATATTGGTGTTCCCAAGTCGACCCGAAAGACAACCGACTGTCCGGGTTCTCGTTGGATTCGTTAATTCAGTGACTGCGCGGCTCAGGTCCTGAGTATCCGGAAAGTTGGCAGAAAGAGCAAAAAGTAGCGTTAAGTCATGTCCAGCATATTCTCTCACGAGATATCGGATTCTATTCAAAAGACCGGTAGGAGAACAGGTGAGGAATGTTGAGAGGTGAAGGATCATGAAAAGTTTAGGATATCATTCCCACGTTTCTTTGATTCCGCCGCTCAATGACGGATTCTTCTTATCCCTCCTTGCTCTGGATAACGTACGTATGACGTCCTGTATTGTACAGCACGAATAAACTTATATTCATCTCAGTATCCCGACAGTCCTCGTTCTTTCCGCCTACCTCGCCGATAAACTCTACAAAAAATATCGACTCAAAAAATACGGTATCGGCCGAGGCGGTAAGTCTAATCAGAATGTAGATCTTGACTCGGTTGATGAATACATTGACAGCCCAGGGCTTCCAGACCAATGTCAAGCAGCTTCGTGTAACGCCCGCGATTGCAGAACGTCTTCGCCGGGGTGAATACGTCAGCGCTGAAGAAATAGCTGAAGCTGTGGCTCGTGCCGAACTCGAGGCCAAAGAGCGCCCTCCACAGGGAGTGGTTGAAATTGGCTTTGGACCACGTCAAGATTCAGCCCGAACGAAGGAAGAGCCAGTCAACGAATGGCTGCCAGAAAATATAACGAATCCGAAAAAGAGAGGGAAAGCAAAACGTCGATGATAACTTTTGAGCACCGCTTACAGAACGTTTGTACATAAATGATTGCTACATGATCTAACTAGGCTAAATCAATGTCTAGTCTTGCTGAGCATGAACGTTTCAGCGAGTTGAACAAAGCACTTTCACTGGATGGCTGGCGAGTTCCCAGTGCCAACCGGCGCCGAGATAGCAAGAAACTTTTCTCTACTGCCTCATCCCTCTACGTCACGTTCCCTGTCACCTGATACAGGATGTCGTCCGCACTAGCAAAGCTTATTGACTTGCTTCCACCTGTTCCTGAAGACTACTACATTCGAAAAATGCACACAGGACCTATCTTTCCCACTCAAGTCCATAAGCATTGTTCATCCGTTGTCTTGCGGGTCTTGGCACTCTATTGGCCGTTGAAACAGGATGCCGAAGGCTGATGCACAGGAGAAACCTGAAGATGATTCAGACTTGCATTGATTACTTTCATTGCTTGCTGTCTCCTTTCATCGTTCGCCTGTCACCGATAAGGATGTAAACACAGTTGGTAGTTTATCAGCTAGCCTCGTGTGATTTTTCACATGCAGTGATGCTCATGAGATGCTCATTGAGTGGTTGTTATTAGCACGACCGTCGTGAGGAATGGCTAGTTTCTCAACGAGCCTTTGGTTTGACCTTGAATGGGCATGTCCTAGTGCAAATTGAAGGTAATTTCGTTCTGTCAGCCCTCGACAATTGAATCAACATCGATGAAGTGATTTGCGTATCGTGCATCGACACACCACTACCTGATCCTATCCCGTTTCCGATGCATGAAATAAACCTCTTGAAAGATGTCCACGAATTTGGCCGATAGTGCTAGTGCATACATAAATATGCCTATCTACATGCTGGACCAGAGACCTGCTACCCAGATAATGACACCAGCAAATCCGAGGATTGAGTTTCCATTCTCAAAACAGTAATTATATTACGGGCACCGGAAATTCTGAAAACCAGGATTCAGCAATAACAACCTGGAACGTGACTTGTTGGTATAGTTTATTTCTTTCATGTATCTGATTGAGGGTTATTTTAAGTGTCAACCCCGTGACCAGGCCACGACAAGCAGTCCGCCATCACACTAGTGATCTTTTCATATAGCTTTCACGATGGGCGACAATAGTCCTACGACTGTTGTATCGAAACAAGAAACAGATCAAGTCTTCCGAGTATTAAAATCACAAAAGGGTAACAAAGTATGTCTATATTTCTCTCTCTTAGACGATATCCAAACCTGTTCCTCGTAGGCTTGTTTTGATTGTGATGCCAAAAATCCAACATGGTCCAGTGTCACATTTGGAGTCTACATCTGCCTCGACTGTTCATCCATCCATCGAAACATGGGCGTTCACATTTCCTTCGTTCGGTACGTCCCACTCCTAACACCATATTGCCTCGCAACTTACATCTCGCTCAAGTTCTACAAACCTCGACAGCTGGCAACTCACCCAACTACGTACAATGAAAGTCGGGGGAAACAACTCTGCCACTGAATTTTATTCTAAACATGGAGGATCGTCGCTCCTCACTGATAGTGATAAGAAGAAAAAGTATACATCGAAAGCTGCAGAGTTGTACAAGGAGGAACTAGGGAGGAGGGTTCGAGAAGATGTTGCTAGGTGTGTGTTGATCGTCAACCTATGCTGGCTTGAGTTTTAATCCCTTGTAGGTACCCGAAAGGCATACACATAGATGGCATCAATACCTCTGCCAGTGCTGTTTCTTCCAGTACAGAGGAGAAAGAGGATGATTTCTTTGAATCATGGTCAAAGCCCTCCACCCCAAAGCCATCAACGCCTGCACTTTCTTCTGCTTCAAGTGCTGCGAAGATAGCTGCTCCTCCCGTTCTCGGTCGAACAACTTCCTCTGCTTCCGCGACCACCATATCTACCGCATCTACAACATCGTCATCCACGCCTCGTACCATCACATCTACATCCACTCGTTCTTCTCGTTTAGGTGCCAAGACTTTGACTGCTACATCATCGACGAGCAATGTTGGCGCGGCAAAGAAAGCCAGATCAAGTGGACTAGGCGCACAAAAGACGAAGCCTGTAGATTTTGCAGCTGCAGAGAAGAAAGCTAAGGAGGAAGAACAAAGGATCAGGCAGTTAGGGTATGATCGAGAAAGAGAAGAGCAAGAAGAAAAGGCGAGAAGAGAAGCCGAGGAGAAGAGAAAGGTCGCTGAAATTGGAAAGATAGCTTCGATTGCCACGACATCGACAGCAGCAAAGGAAGGCGCCCAAAATACGAACCCTCGGCTTGGGTTTGGTGCTCTGCCTGGTAAAAGAGCTTCTCCTGCCGTAGCAGCAGGCGCCCCAACCAGCAAAGTATCTATTCCAGATGATGCGCCGACAACGGCTCGAGATCGATTCGGAAATCAAAAGGCTATATCATCAGATATGTATTTTGAAAGGAATGCATACGATCCAACCGCAGTCAGCGAAGCCCAAACACGTTTACAGTCATTTCAGGGTGCCACTAGCATTTCTTCCGATCAATATTTCGGACGTGAGGAAGAAGAGGGCGAACAAGGGTTGTTGGAACGAGATGGAGGATTACTGGGTGACGGCAGTCTTTCTGGGTTTGAAAACGCGGCGAAGGATGTTGTGAGTCGGCTGCTCGCTAACCCAGACGTCCAGAATATGCAAGAGAGTATACGTACGGGTGCATTGAAATTGAGCGACTATCTTGCTCAGATGAGTTTGGATAGATAGAATGTATTGTTTTGGACCACAAGCAAAAAACAATAGGGTTAAGGTTTGATTATCTATCTTTCCTACTATTCCATCATGTCTGGTTCACGAGCAGACCTCCTCACATGGCTCAACAACCTACTCAAAATCAACTACACAAAAGTTGAACAGTGCGGGAATGGCGGGGCATACTGCCAGATCTTGGACAGCATATACGGCGATGTGCCTATGAATCGTGTCAAAATGGATGCCAGACTCGAGTACCAATCTCTCGCCAACTTCAAGGTGCTGCAGATGTCATTCAAGCAGCACGGCATCGACAAACCGATTCCGATGGAAGAGTTGGTGAAATGTACGATGCGGGCTAATTTGGAGTTTTTGCAGTGGATCAAATGGTTTTGGGATAACAATCACGGAGAACAGGAGTACGACGCTGTGGCAAGGAGGAAAGGCATGCCAATGGATGCTCCTTCCACTGTTGCGCCGATCACTGTTGGAGGTACGAGGACTGGGACTGGTCTGGGCGCTGGTGCAGGTCGTACAGGGGGTAGAACGCCTGTTGGAGGATTCAGGTCTGGGAGCGCTCAGTCGAACGAGACCATCCAGCAATTGCAAGCACAAGTCCGCGAACTCAGTAGCCATATGGAAGGATTAGAGAAAGAGCGCGATTTTTATTTCGAAAAGGTCGGCTGATTTTTGAAAAATTTCTTGAGAAAGGCTGATTCAAGTTATTTGATTTTATTTTTAGCTGCGTAATATTGAGATTCTGACACAACAGCAGCTTGAGGCGCTTGAAACTGAAGGTAAAGATGACTCGACTCTGCGCGAGATACAGAAGATTCTCTATTCTACCGAGGCATGTTTTTGTGTGTATATTCAGTGCACGTACTGACTGTGTGTACAGGAGGGGTTTGAAGTTCCTGAGGGAGGAGCAGTAGACGAGGAGGAGACTTTCTAATTAGATGCCATAAACATACATTTACCTTCACAGATGTCCGCCGCATTGTCCTCTTTGCCATTCCTATGCATGTCAGAGCTCATGTGCACCGGATGGAATGTTCAAAGAGTGGTCGAGGCTATTCTATAACGGCGATGGAGAATTTCGTTGTTTTTAGATAATCTGGGCGATTTCTGGTACAAAGTGCACTACAAGCTCGTGGCGTATGTTTGGCGCGCCTTCCAATAGTCTAATGACTTTTCTATCGTGAGTGTCCGCCAGTCCAGGACGGAAAAGATTGGACTCCGGTTGAAATGTACACCGGCGAGGTTTCTCGATCATGTTTCCTTAGTACCCACGGAAACAAATGTCGTTCCCTGATCGTCTGTCACAAAACTCGTTCTAGGAGTCCCCCAAGGTTTGTTATGGGCTCAAACTACAGAAACTCGAGTGTTTCTAGGCAAAAAATTTTATATACAGGCACTACTCGTACTGGGTGATGCCGCGCCCAGCGCCTTCATTGTTTATTGATTATGTTAGTGAGATACATGTCAGAAGGCTCCGAATTCTTTTCATTTTGATACTCCAGATCCAGATTTTTGGTGTTATTGTAAGGTGGTCAACAAGATGACTATTCAGGACCAGGAATCATATATGTCTTGAATGCTTTCATCATTTGGACTATGCTGCATGACTTGCATATCCACACAAAATCACAAAATCCTTTCAATAAAAGCCATAGATTCTTGATTGTGGGAAGAAGGTACTGTGGGAGATAACTTGGGCAAACAATTTTGAAAATAGTATTGTGACATGAGCTGATGATGGATTGATAGTGGTCTAGGATGAAAGACTTTAATCTTTGTGAAGTGGCCGGATCAGAGCGGGCCGCTAAGCGTGACATTTTTTTTGTGCATGTACTGTCGGTTGTCAATATACCCCAAATGCTCACATTTACGGCACCGCAGCTTTTGAGCTCAACTGCATACACTCTTTCATATATTTTTTCTTTTCTATACGTCGGCTCAATCTATGTTTCAGCTCGCGCTAGACTCTCCTTTAATCCCAATCCAGCCCATCCTCATGCGAATGGCCGCAACTCTCAACCCTCTGAAGTCAATTCCTCGGCAGCAGACGCTTCTGCGGGTCCGAGACTCAAGATGAGGAATGAACGGTGGAGAGACGACACCGATGTCATTAAAGCACGGCTCGTGGCTGTCTCCGCCGCGACGGTCGTTTGCTGCATAATTATATTCTACATCCTGTCGGATGTCTCTAGTCCAGTCTATTCAACGACATCAGAATTACTCCACGACGTGTTCTTCAGACTAGGATGTGTATCGCCCAAAATCAGATCAGTCCCTATAGGACAAGATACATTGTGGAAAAGTCTTCGACCACATCTGATCACTCCGGTGCTGTTTCTCGGCCCGTTGTATGCAACCTTCCTTTTCCAAGCGCTGCCTGGGCAGAAAAATTGGAGTTGGAAGTATCATGTAAAGGGGCAGATAACCAGTTGGCAGGGGATCAGAAACATCATTATCGTATGTTGTCATTTCCGAACTTGTTCAATGATGATCGGACATCTTCCCTAGGGACCCTTGACGGAGGAACTCGTGTTCAGAGGCTGCACTCTAGCCGTGCTAAATCTGGCTGGTATCCCGAGGATCCAACTTATTTTTCTATCCCCGTTTTCTTTTGGCATTGGTGAGGCGTCTTCCCTCAAGTAGTGAAGTTGATGCTCATTTGTATGGTAGCTCATATACATCACTTCTGGGATGTGTTCAATCGTTACGGTCGAACCCCCCGGGCCGCTCTCCATGCATTGACAGTCACCTGTAAGATCCGTTTCCTCCTTCTTTCCACCCGACCTGACACTGCCATAGTATTTCAGCTGACTTACACAACTATATTTGGATGTTATACCTCGTATCTCTTCCTTCGCACGTCATCAATTTACCCGCCTATATCCGCACATATGTTTTGTAATACCATGAGATTTCCAGCGATCGGGCACGAGATGAGAATGTTTCCTCGACAAAGCAAACGTACGCCCTCATTTCTCTACGATGCCTTTGCTCACTAACAATGGTCTCCATTTATGTTTGCTCACTGATCTTGTGTTGTCGTGTCCTCTCATTTTCTTATTCCCCTTTCACAGGAATTTTGATTGCGTATCTCCTTGGAATAGCTAGTTTTGCATGCTTTCTTCACAGCTGGACGTACAACGCAGACTCGTTTTATTGGGCAAATTATGTTAATGGACGAACCGGGAACGTCTACTGAACCTTCATGTGGTATCCCCTATTTACTCGAATTTCTCGTCGCCTAATCGTCCTTATTGTATCCATGCTGAACTCTAATCTTTCATTGCACTTTCTACAATATAGGTACACGGACTGAGTAATAGCATTAAACACGAACACGCTCGTTTTATTTCTCTCTTTGTCTCCTTTCTATCGTTTCTGACGGATGGATAGTGGGCCCTTGGTTTACGATCACCAACGTTGAAGAGGGTCTCTGAGAACACTAACAGGACATATTTCTCTACTCCTATACTAATTGATCGTTCTCATGAAGATTTTGATTCAAACCGGTTGATGCAAATATAGGGAGCTTCGCGCCCAATTATAAAGGAATCTGAAGGTCACATACGTCTCCCTTTCCTCCTCTTTTCTTTTCTTCCACGTCCACTACATTTTCCCACTCATTTATCTCACTCTTGCGTTGATCGCAGACTCTGCTTTGTGGAAAAAGAAAAGAAAACAGGGATGGCAAATCCAAGTTCGACGTCGTCAAAGCGCCTCGTCGGACTGGGATTACGCGGGGTACACAACGTATGTCAACGTCAGCCAGATAGTTCCAACTCAACTTTATCATATGTATGATCATATAGTCACCACCGACGCAAGTGACAGCTCAAATCAAATCAGTCTTGTCGCAACACAGTCCAAGAACGAGTCCAACTCTATCTTCATCTCCAACGAGTCCTAAAAATGCTATCAACGGGAATGCAGCTTCTCCTACGATCACGCCTATGGTGCCCTCTTCTTCCATCACCAGCAAGGCGACGGATGTTGTACCACCTCATTCTAGACTTCGAACCTGGAGAAGTTTTCAAGGGAATCTGGTCAGTGCCAGTTCTAATACGACTACCAATACGAGTGGAACGATGGGAGGAGCGAGGAGCAGCCCCTTGGTTGAGTCTTTTACTCCTATGGGTTCAGGCCTGTCCATTCCCAGTACGGCTTCCGGTAAGCAGAAGGTAAATTTTTGTTTGTTCTAAAATTGGCAATGATTGATTAACTACCACGTTCAGGGGATCACGAGGCTCACTGGTCCTATTCCTGCAAACGTCGATGACAATGGTGATGTCAAGAAAGCGGCTAATAGGACACCTCCGGAAACATTGATCGACGAATTTTGTCAAGTTGAGAGATCGAAAGGTTTAGGCGATGATGTTGACATTCGTCCTACTGCGGTCACCTCTAGTCCTGGCTCCGGCTCGCCGCGAATCACACCAGTAGCCTCATCAGCTATTTCACCATGTTCACCAACACATCCTTTCGTCGAAGTACCGTTCCCTCTTCACCCGGACAAATCATTCAGGATTCATACCTCGCCTCTAGTCGGAACTCCAGTGAATAGTACAGATGTCCAACTGAAGGCACCTGGTCTATCTGGCATAGTACCTCCATCCTCCACTTTACCGACTTTCATGTCTTGTCCCTTCCCCTCTACTTCCTCTTCCGGCACTCGCCTCTCACCTAAGCTCTCTACTGCACTTAAGAACTTGAAAGAGTTTACGAGCACCTTGCCTCATCGCTTTTCCCTGCCCTTCTCTCATGCTGCTGTTGTACGATCTACTGGAACACTGCCGAGAAATAGTGCGAGCGATAACGATCCAGAGCTCATCTTGAGTCCAAACACTCAGAGAAGGATGTACAAGCCCATCGATGACAATATATACAAATCCCCGCCGACACCCTACTCGCGAACGTCTTCCCCGAAACTGTCCTCTCCTGAAGGCTCACCATCTTCTGTAAACTTGCTTTCATCTAGAGTGAACTGGCTCAGGAGAAGTGACAAGGATCAAGAGGACGAAAGCCATAGGGAGGTCAACTACTCGACGATGTGTTTACCCAGTTCATCGCCCTTACATCAACGATCGAGTTCTACGAGTCCAAGTCCAAGGCTTAGTCCTGGAAGGATTCGATCTGGTCATTCTTCGCCTGTTGCTGTAAGTCTCTTCAATTACATGTTCTTCTCGATATCTAAGGGTCTCGTGGCTAGAAAATCGAAACCATTTTCGGTCCACGTGAATGCGGTATTGAATGTATTCCAGACGCAAGAGACTACCAGTGCTCGTATTCAAAATTGAGCATGTCACCCGGCTCACTGACACCCCTCGAGGAAGACAAGAGTTTGGATCTGAATACTTTCATGGATGAAATCGGATATAGGTCTCCTGACGGTCGTAAAGGATCCAGCTCCAATCTGAGCTCGGAAGGACTGAGCTGGGACGGCAGCACAACTGGAGTTTCTGAAGGAAACGGAGAATTATCAGGTCTACCGATTACTTCATCTCCTCCATCTGGATCAGAATCTGGAGGGTTGGAATTCAGTCCAGGTTCAGAAGCAAAGACTATTGCAACTACGCGTACTGGGCTGAGACGTAAAGTGACAGGAGTGAGCTCACCCTTGACTCAATGTGTTGCGACTTGGGAAAATGTGGCTGATCCGTTATTGCCCGGGCGAAATGAGGTTCAATCAACAGGCGACGAAGATCATGAAACACCGATGAGTCCTGTACTTATGCGGGCAAAGGACAGCTTGTTGTTGAGAGACGTACGGAAGAAAAAGAGGACGGCCTCGATTTCTAGTGCTGAAGATATAGTGGAGTTAATGAGCCAGATCATTGGAGGCATCCCTGTTTCTGCTTCAGCGCTCCGGGGAGTTGAGCGGGTTGTTTCATCAGACCGAATATCTACGATCTCGCTTGGTTTAGATGCCGGGGAAAGGGTGTCACTGTTGCATGCTCCCGACGAGATGGACCCATCTTCACCGGAC
>Ga0153922_1000557_pt1 | contig 14833 bp, 14 predicted proteins | sample TSNJ006MetaG_FD_104723 | JGI IMG/M metagenome (GOLD analysis project Ga0153922, IMG submission 104723) | Attine ant fungus gardens microbial communities from New Jersey, USA - TSNJ006 MetaG | ecosystem: Host-associated > Fungi > Mycelium > Unclassified | place: USA: New Jersey, Brendon T. Byrne...
GGCCTGCGATCCTGAGCGTGGTGGGAACGAGCCACTGAAAGCATTGTCAGACTGTTGAGCAGGGGTAGATGGCTGGGCATCAGCATCTTCCATGTGAACGTCAGTGTCATGGAAAACGCCGTTTGGGGTGGACAGCTGTTGTTCATCATTCATTTTCACGTCGTCGAGGTCACCAGGAATGCCGTTGGGAGAGGAGATAGGCATCGCGTCTATAAAGATGAGACGTGATGAGATTTAGCGGTGATAGGAAGCACGAATGTGAAAAGACCTGGGTCACTCGATGTAACTGACTGCACGACCGTCGACGCGTCGGCCTCAACAGATTTTATGGACTGCTGAGCGTGCATGCTATTGTCTTCGGCATCAACTTGGTCGTCGAGATCGGCTGGGTCCTCAACAGGCACTGGGGAAGAGTCTGGGGGGGGCGACTGGACATGGCCGTTGAGTTTTGCAAGGCCGCTGGGGTCGGTGTGACCAGAATGTTCATGACTCATAATTGGAAATGTGACAGTCACTGTGTGACAGAGGAAAGGAAGAAGATTTTTGGGGGTTAGGAGGATCGGAGGTGGCTAGGTCTTTATAGTCCTCCAAAATTTAAGGTTCAGATCTCCCGCGCAGGGGCCATCCTGAACCAGCAGCCCTTCATCTCCTCTCCACCCAGCCCCTCATACTCCGCTGCGACAACCTACATACCAACATAACCTTTACTCATCCTCTTTCGTGTCTCTCGTATCCTCTTCTGCGAACACAGGCTTAGGTTGGTTCGTTTTCCAGGCTGAAAACAAGGTTTCGGCCACGTCAGCCATCACATACAAACATCACCAAATATCAGATATGTCTCGGCACGTGTCCTCTGCCGATGTTCGGCACCAGTCCATTCTCCAGTACAGACCTCCCCAAATGCAGAGATGCTTACCTTTTGTCCACAATGGATCCTGGTCTGCTTTGTCTGCAAACTTGAGAAGTGCTTCACGCGGCTAGAATGAAAAAATACATCAGAATAAGTGCCATCAGCGAATGATCCCGGCCCAGCCGGAATGGGAAAACCCAGCAAAAGGAGGGCAAGCAAAGCGGCACGAAACAGTCTCTAGAATAGTTACTCACATCTTCGTCTCGCATCGTATCCCTGACCAAATTCTGAACGACGTGCTGTGTGGCACTCGCGCCCACTCGTCCCCCCTTCCCAGGCCCAGTCACTGGCAACTCTGGCCTCCTGCTCTTCCTGGGGTCCATCCTATCCTTCTCACGTTTGCGTTTTGTGCCGTGCCCTAGATCCAGGTCGCGGAACATAGGTAGTGCGTGTGGTGTGATAATGTGCGGCGCAGTCACTGCATCCGACATGTCTTCCACAGTAATCTTTCTGGGCGGCCCTTTGTTGAACAACAGCTTGGCACCATTGAGCGACGTTTCTGGCGAGTACAACACACATATCTCGCCGTTAGAGAGGCCTGTCACAATCTAAACACCGTCAGCAACACCGTCAGCGACAGCAAAAAAAGGCATCACATGACTCACTTGATTGATCTTCGAATGCCAGAACACCCTGACAGGCGTTGCGCCAACTTCCAGCATCTTCACAACTTCTAGGTCATTTTTTTGAAGGAACAGCAACTTGCCACGTCCACTTTTGGCCGTTGCACTTGCTCCCGTGATAACGTACTTGTCGTCTGGACTGAAGACCGCATTCGTGTTCGGATATAGCGTTGGGGTATCCATCCTTGCCGCCAGAGGCTTCTTGAACGCACGTAGATCCCAGACTGCCCGAGAATTCCATTACCACTCATATCATCTGCAGCCATCAGCACATCTACTTACTTTTTACGCTATCATCACCACCCCTTGTAAGGACCGTCCTACCATCAACAGAGAAGACCAGTGAGCCAGTCTCAGAATTCTTCGTGTGTGCACCCTCTATCGTCAGGTTGGGGCGCGCAAAATTGGAATTAGACTGCCACATGTGTAAAGCTCCATCAAGGCAAGCTTTTTCGGCAATGAAGATAAGCCAAACAAAAATAGCTCTGAGTGCGTAACAACGTACCTCCACCAATAATATTACCATCAGGAGAATACCCACAAGCTAATACCTTCGTCCGTGCTCCCCGTTCTTTGGATTTTACTACAATCACTGTCTTCTGCTTGCGCTTATTCTCAACGTCCCATATCCTGCATTTTGTAAGCCTCGCGGCTCACCCCAGGATGTAGTCTACGTACCGGATTGTCGAGTCTGCAGAGGAGGTGATGAAGGTCTGGCTATCCTTAGGATGCCATGCACAGGTGGTGAGCTCGCTAACATGGCCACTAAGAACAGGAAACCACCAATGTTAGCTCAGCTCATACAAATAAAGCAGACAGAACCTACGATGTGTTCTTCATGTCTCTGATGTAAGGGTCTCCCTTAATATATGTGGCTCTGAAAACATAAGTCAAAGTAAAGCACCCATTAGCCTACCAATACGCACTGTTCCTCCCCATCTCTGTCAAACAGTTTCGCCTGGATCGTTCCTGAGATACACAAGAGCTGTCGGCCATCGTTTGAGAACTTCAGATCGTGTATCTGCAACATGGTGTCAACAGGCTAGTCATGGGACATCAATCAAGGCACACATGATATGAACCTGCAGGTTCCCAACTCTTGAAGGGCTTACAGCGCATGTCCATGCCACCAAAATCCCAAAGCTTACAATCATAATCATGTGAACCTGACACGACGCGCGCACCAGATGGGTCTAACGCAAGTGCCGAGACGACTTTGGTGTGGTCCTTGAGGACGACCTCATGAGAGATAGGAAACTGCGGTGCCTCATCTTCATCCTGTTCAAACTCTGTAGGATCGTACTCTGGTTCCTCTTGCATCACGTTACCATCTGGCAGTGATGGTGATGGAGGTTCAACATCGTTGCTGTCCGGATCATTAGTAGACCTTTCCGCAGTTTGAGTACTGTCCTGCGTCTGTGAAGGTCCTGCAGCAGTTTGATTTGGTATACTTGAAATGTCCTTCGCTGTCTGAAGAATTTTTCTCGCATGTCAGCGTGTAAAACTGCAGTACGGACGAGATAAAGTCCACACACCTCTTCTCGTTTGTTCTTGTCAAAGCGACGGGGATCCAGTTGCCGCTTCTGAGGAGCCTTTCCGAATCCAGCAATGCCCATAGCAGAAAACACATCCATGATGTCTGACATAGCTCAGACGAAGAACAGATAATAAGGTGCAAGGAAGAAACAGTGTAGTAATAGGGTTGATTAAGTAATATAATAGCCTACAAAGTGCTCGAGCCTTCCCTCACGACTTTCCTTCAGCTCGAGTGGCGAATTCTGACGATGCTCAAACGACAGCGTGCTTCGTCTCCTTTCCCGCAGTCACCCAGTATACCACAAGGTATCACCTCTGAAGACATCTTAGACGTCCGTAATCTCAAACGAAGACGCGTTGCACAGCCATCATTCGATGGATGGAATGCACATCCTTCAAACTCCAAACCTACGGCGGAGGATTGCAGAGAGGAGGAATCTGTTGAGGAAAGACGACATGGAAGGAGCCAGGAAAAAATTGCACAGTCAGATCGCAATACGGAATATGCTGAGGTCAATAATGTGCTGAAAGAGATGCATATCTTGCATAAACATCGCCAGATGTTTGCTTCCCTCCTCCCGAATAATTCTCAATCTCACTCTCCGCATTCCGAGCACAATAAATTTCATTTATCACACCATCCAGAGCACCAGACATTAGCAGAAGAGTCGGCACGTGTGTACGAGCATTACGAGGGAACAAACAGGTAAGTCTACTCTTTGTTTCTGGATGATATCCCTTGATCTTTTATTCAGATCACTTGCATCTGCATTTCTTTCGCGGCGGCAGCACAGTGCCGGTCAACCATAATGACCTCAATCCATCATTTTATTCTGGCCTTTCTTTGGACAAGATCTCGCCCATTTGCATTTACTATATCACCTCCGCATCCTTTGTATATTATATTGTATAATTTGCATGCCGTTCGGTCATGTAGTCATCCATGTCATGACATACTGACCATAACTGGCGAACCACTCGGATCGGATAGATGTGTTCGAAGCCCGAAAATTCCGAGGGTTTCAATGTCACAACATTTTGGACACATTCGTCAGTTTGAGGTTTACTTCCCGTTTAAATACCTGAGACAACTCTTCGCTTAACAGCTCTCCCATGGTACGTTCGTCTCGAGAATACAACCAGTCGTCTGCAGCTTCGGAATAATCATATCGTTTCGGTCCACTGAGATACCAAATTGTCATGAAGTTGAAAACAGATCGGACAACACCTGCAAGTGAGGTATCACACCTGTGGGGCGAAGACAGCCAAATCTGCTTATTCGGAGGTTGCTTATTGATGACATATGTTCCCTTGTCTGCTAGTTTGAGTGTGAGAACGCCACTCTGACAACGGAAAGTCAGGATGAACTTGGTCGGAATGCCTTGGCACGTACGTGATATTCCACCTCATAACCTGAGTCTGCAACATCGTCTAGGAGGTTCTCGAGTGACTCCAGTAGAGAATCCATTGTTGCTTCGGAAAGCGCGTGATATCGTTCCATAGGCAGATTACTTGAAAAAGTAAGAAATTCTTATGCAATACTCCAGAAATATCATGGCGATGCGGACCTCTCCTTGACCCGGGGGGCAGGTGTAGCAAACCACCGTCGATGCCTTTGTGAGGTCGTAACTCGTGCAGTACTGATCAAATGTAGACATCTTGTATAATTCGAGGCAAGTACAAGAGAACGACGGACAGACTGCCGAACAATAAAAGAGTACATGTGTGACATAAGTAAAGAACCAGATCATTCAAACCCACCAGCTGCCGCGCTGAGGTTAGGGTTTGTATCTAACCAGAAGTTAACTATGACTTTTGACTATTTCGCTTGCCTGTCCACTCTATCCAGGATCCCTTGTAGTTCAATATACTAGAATACAGTTAGGATTGAGCCTGTTCTGTGAATAATCACTTACTTCGTATACCCATTACGCTTGGCGACATCACTAGCAGAAGTACTCCTCATACCACTCCTGCAGTAAAAGATAATGCGCTGGCCTGTCTTTGGTTTTTCATACCCATGCCTTGCGAGGAAAGCCTCTGGGGCCGAATGCAATGAATCCGCCAGTACAGTAAGTGGAAGATTAACAGCAGACGGAATCATTCCTTGGACGACCTCATTCGGCTCACGAACATCAATAAGATAAGTGTCCTGTGAAACTGGTAAGCGCAAAATCGTGAAACTCGTGTGTACAAGGAATATGTACGGGAGTTGGCGATTCGGTGATAGGCACAAGGTCTTCATATGTTATGATTTTCGCATCCCAGTCCCTCTGTAGATCATCATGTCTCTCTAAAGCTGCCTTCTTTTGCAGTTCCTCTGGTGTTTTAGGCTTTTTGGTGGGTGGAGGTGCTTCGGAAGAGTTCAATCGAATGAATGACGTTACAATAGGTTTTCCTGCCAGTACAATGTTGCGCCTCGCGACAATGCGAAAGTGACGCGTAATGCTAGAGCGAACAAGACTAGCCATAGTCAAGAAATTTCCAGAGAAACGTCGGTATTCATAATGAGATGACGACAAGATCAGTCAGCGATCACGAGACAAGGATTGACAAAGAATTTTTGGTGTTTGGGGGGCCCTAACTGTTCCTGAAGCAGTTCGTATCATTCCCTCATGAACGTCATCTGGCCCTGTAAGCGTCTACACGACCTTTTTTGGGGTAGTATCCTAAATGAGATGGTCGAATGAGATGCGCAAGTTAGCCCCATTTTCGATAGAAGTCTTGAGCCCCCTTTCCGGATAAAGACCTGCATGCTGTATCGTATCTCCCTTAGCAGTTGGCAAATTTGCCCATCTCCACGACAAGTTTATCGAATTTCATGCATAAAACATACTTAGCTGAACCGTCACCACGACCACTGCCAGCTCTATTCCCGTCTCAATGCACCTCTTGTCAAAAAGAAGTCCATCACTGACACATGTACCTCCCCAAGTTTACAGGATCAATTAATAATCTCAGCTCTTCCATTATCCGGCGGGGAGAAAAAAGTTTTTGCTCCATTCCCAGCACACGATCAAACCTGGAAACGTACACACGTTGGCGATTCCTTGCTCATCTCTGATCTGCTACTATGTCGGTTTGTCGGCATTTCAGAATAGGGTTTCCGTTTTCAGAATAGTCGCATCCCAGCTCGTGGGAGTACAGCTTTCTCTTCGTCTTGTTTCTCGCAGCCATGAACATGAATGACACTTCCACCGACAATGGGGCAATGATGGTCATGATGACACCCTTCTTCCATTTCGTTGGCGGTGACTACCTCCTCTTCCAGGCCTGGAAGCCCACCTCCGGAGGTGCAACTGCTGGAGCTTGTATCGGTCTCTTCTTCTTCGCTCTCTTTGACAGATGGGTGAATGCAGTTTCTCCTGTGATTCAACTTCACTTGAGGCGAAGGTTCTTTGGCTCCCAATCCAACTCTTTTTTGCCTTGCTTACGCTGAGGTCCTGCAGAACTTTGCGAAACATGCCTATTCAATTGTCAGGAAGCACTGGTTCTTGTCGGTCTGGTTCAGATGCCGCAGAAAAATTACCACCAGCCAAGAAATCGAACTCATTTCCAAAACGCACATTTCCTCCTTTCATGGCCGCAGTTGATGTTCCCCGGGGGATTTTGTATGCCTTCCAGAGACTACTGGGATTTGGCCTCATGTTGTCTGTTATGTAAGGTCATTACCTGTCGGTCTAGAAGGTCTTTGACATTGTCGTTTAGGACGTTCAATGCCGGATATATCATCTCAATCCTCGTAGGGCTGGGTTTGGGAGAGATTCTCTTTGGCAGAATTTCTGCCGTAGTTCCGAAACACGATCATTGAAATTACTGTTCGATCACAAAACATGTATTATTATCATCATTTTTCTGAAAGTCTATTCTTCACATGAAACTTTGCATCTGACCTTGCCTTAAAGCGAGAACAGCGAGAAGAACTAAACAGGGTATATAGGTATATTAGAAAAATGGTCGTCTTGTCAACGGGTCAACGGATCGGCAAAGTAAATCATGTTGGTGTTGCCTCGATGTTGCCTCGATGTGGATGTCAGGATACCATTCTCATTTTGAACGGTTGAAAAAGGCTTTTTGACCTTGTAGCTACATTGATCGAATAAAATCCTAAATGACACCATGTTCACTCTGGCCTGGCATCTGGCTTGGCTTGACTGTGGCGCTACGCTCAATCTTTTCTGTCGTATGTTGTTGATGCTTTTTCGATTACTCAATTATCCGCGGTTTACCCGGAGTTAACGACTCTGTGGTGGCTATCACACATACCCAGTTTCAATGACCTCCCTTGCACAAAATCTTGTCAGAATCTCAATAACATGTCTGTCGGATTCCTGAGGGCACGCTGGGCGAGGATACGCTAGGTGAATGTCTTATTCTTCTGGAAACCTTTCCGGTGCCAACATCACGAGTGTCGTCGATGATCTTACAAGTATATCTGTCATTGGGAAGCGCCTGTCTGTGACTAATATTTGATAGAATAATCTGACATCCTCTCCAATGTTGCATACTGATATCAATTTTCACTGACATGACTATTAGATCAGCTTCAGTTCAGCCGGGCTACCCCGATCTGTTCTGGAGCAGGAATTGTTAAATCCTGCCGTTCTTTCTACCTTGCCGGGATGATGCAAGCGTCTGAGTAACACGTTTTTCGTGATGATTCGGATTGCCTTAAGCAGATGAAACTTGTCCACACGATTCTAATGCAAAGCTGACCATTTGCTCTCCGCTTCGTGGGGGCCTTGATCCCCTTTGTGAGGACATGATTTATGGGGAAATATAACCGTAATCCGTTGGTGAGATGGTTTGAATTATAACAGGTTTCTAGATTTCTCTTCGAGATCGGTCTGAACACCGTTGGCTACTAACGAAAATTGCAAGAACTTCCTAAACTTCGTATCAGCGTCCTCAACTTTTGGCCGTGATGCCAGAACATCCGGATCGATCATCGAAGAGCTTATGGTAACCGGCATCAGAAATCAACTAAAGATAGTTGATTCCTCCTTTGGTTCGGCATACAAAGTTCGGAAAAAAACTTTTTCGCCTCTAGGTTCTGCCAGGGCATCAAGACTATAAAGCACCTTCTCGATTCTTATCAGTCTGACCAGGGCACACAGCTTATCATGATTCCCAGAGCAAGAAATCTTGTCTGTCCTTTTGTAGCAACATAATGACAGCCAGAAGTCGGAGTCACGTGCAAATTTGCCCCGATCTCAACCAATTCAATAAATCATTTGCCCTGCACACCTGTCTAAAAAGCCCATTGGGATACCATACAACGAGTAACTATTGATTAACATGATAAGAAGGTCATTTACGTAACCAAAACGGGACCCAAGTGTCTACTTTATTTCCAAGCATTACTGCCGTCGATGACGGATTGAATATTTCGTTTGATACCTCGAATTCTTCTACGCCTCTATCTGTGATGTCGTACCATCCTCTTTCCGAATGGTAACAGTGCCGTCCTTTTTCATATATCAGCAGGAATCTGCGAATAACCACGTTTAATGTACCTGGTTCCCAAAGTACGCAGCCTTGGCCATTCCACAGAACAATCCAACCTCCACTACACCAGTCAAAAGCTTGATTTGCGTCAAGATCTGCGCTGATCAATGAGAATTGTAACATGTCATCAACAGGGGAAAACACACTTTGGATGGATTTTGCATCTTGTCTTGATCAAATGGGGCATCGATCACAAAGTTACCATTATCAGTGACTATGGGGCCTGCTATAGACATATTGACAGTTGGAACCCGGGTTAATAATATCGTCTGAATCCCCTTACCTTTCTTGATGGCCATACGGAGCGTGGCGTTCGGAGAGCCCAAAACCTCTCTCAACTGCCGTAGCACTCTGGCATATGCAAATGGAACAACCTCAACCGGTACACCAGGCTTCCACTAATGGCAGAATCAGACAATGCAAAGACAAGTCACTAGGAAGGCGCACGCTTGTACCGAGGTATTCCGAGTTCTTCCGGTAATCGGCAACAACAACAAATCTGCATAGGTCATGAGATATGAAACTAGATTCACTTGACTACGAACGTTTTGGCAGCCTCAGCGAGAATCTTCTCACGCAAATGACAAGCGCCTCCCCCCTTTATACAATTAAGATTTGCATCTATCCTAAACAGGGTAAGGCTTGGGAATAGAATAGAGAAAGGGAACCCACTCGTCAGCACCATCAATTGTAACGTCTATTGAAGGGTGTTCGTCGACATCTCCGAGGTTGAGATTGGCCTCAACAATCAATTGCTTGGACTGAAACCCTGGTCGCTGATGGGCTGCTTGCCGAGCGGCAAAAGATTGATGGCAACGCACCTGTAGGAATGAAGACACGTTTCTTATTAGCCCCGGCGCCTTGCTGTACGATCCTTTCGACAACGTAGGGAACAGTTGAACCTAACCCCTCAATCATCCTTCTGAGGTTTCTCCGTAAGCCAGGTCACATACCGGAACCAATGCCGATGACCTGTGAGTGATGAGGGACGATAAAACTCGCTTGAATGAGAGTACTTACAGTATGCTGTGGTTTAATGTGATGGTCAACTGCTGTATAAGCGGCGAGTTTCTTGGAGGATTCGATAGGACTGCGAACCCCTATTGGTGGTATTAGTAATGAGAATCAAGCACAAAAAGCAAGGCGCTTACCTGGCGCGAATTCCTGAACACTGAAAGTGTCGTTGGGCATAGTACGGTTGGTGTAAGAATGTCAGACAGGAACGGGGTGATTATAAGAAAAATGATCGAAACGGTCGGATCGGACCACCGGGGAGTTAGATGCCCATGAGATTCGGAATGTGACAAGCATATTTCGGACGTACAGCACCTCATGCACTTCCTGTGGCAGCGACATTCGCATAAAAGATCTAAGAGGGGTAGTTAAGAGGAGTGTTCGGCCGATCACGGCAATTTGGTATTGCGGAGATAGGGTAGTAATACCCCGGTCCATTCCTCGAGACAACCATCATGCGTGCAATAAAAGGTCAATTCCGCCTCAATTTGTCGCAACAAGGGGCTTATCTCGTGTCGTACGTGTGATGAAAAAGGTGTCCTACTTGTCTGGTGCGTGTTACTTGTGTTGGAACAAGATGACTAATCCAACTTTCAACAGTGACCCAGCTGTAAAACAGATCTTGCTCGTCATGAATGAGAGACAGAACTTCATTATTGAGGATCTCGATGACCGCCATCTTGTCATTAAAGCAGATGAAGAATATTGTGTACGGCAGGACTTGGAAATCGAAGTGAATTCTTGTCATGTCGAATATCAACGACTTCTAACGACAGTGCAGCTCGAGAAAAGTACCTATAGTCTGGATTAATCAGAATTTGATCAGGACCACGTTCCACAAGCAGCAGCTGACATTTATAATCTTATAACACAAGAAGTTACATGACTTGAGTCAATTTCTTGTCGAAAGCAAAACACGGGGCGAAAAGATTTCGCCCTGATTGACCCCTTCATCCAGTCCTTCTACTCAGACACATTTCTCCCCATGCCTCCGAGGTCTACTCTGGTCATCTTGGTTTCTGTTGTCCCAGCCGAACAAAAGCGCTGCTTTGCTGCATGATTTCCGGTATATCTAAGGTCGATTCACAAGCGATTCAATGCGGACGTTGAAGGCCTTCTATTATTGATCGTCACAAATATGTTCAACCCCTTTTCAGGGCTGTCAAGAGACCTTCAACGTGGGATCGTCAATTGTATATAACTGATCTTCAGGCAAACACTCAGTTGAGTGATTGCTGCCCTGCCAACATCCTCTTCTCTGGAATTCTGCGGATCAGGAAAAATAGCAGTCTATCTCCAATTTGAGGGTTCAGCTATAAAAAGTGGATTCTTAGATCGAAGTGATTTGTTAATGCCATGGAAGCCTGTCCTGTGTCCGATTCTGTGTCCGATGAACCATCCTGTGACCAGAAGATAATTCAGGCATTTGACCAAAATGTAGCTTCGTTCCCCATGTTTCCTAGATCAACTTCTCCTGATGCCTCTTGTGGGATGTATGTTCCGGAAAGTACCGAGTTCCAGCCGTGCGTCAAAATACAACTACTGCGAGAATACCTGGAGGCATTTACTACAATCGGCCGCGGAGACATCGACCAACCCGAGGCGACTGAAAATCACTGGCACTGTTCAGGCTAGAGATCTTTCAAGGAAGTCTTCTGCTAATCTCTATTCATTTAGACATCGGCTTAGCTTATTGAAACATTATCTATTGGGGTCATGTACATTAAACATGCTCGGCTCTTAGGCGTACAGGCGTTACATGTGAACACCCCTTTGATCTTCGGTTTCACAAGAGCATTGGGATCGGCCAATCAAGTACAAGATGTTACCGTGCATGGTGATTGCGAAAGAGAATTTGGCGGTATCTGGTGAGTATTGTCTCAATGAAGAGTTGAGCCGATGACTTATGACTAGACACTATCCCAGCTCGCGGGCCGGGTGCTCCATATGACCCGAAATTTTATCGTCTGCTTCACGAGAGCATGCCATGATTGCGGCAAGTTGCTGTCGTGGGATCCCAGTCAAAAAGCTACTTCCTGTGCTTAGTTAGGTTCTACGCATGACTGTCTCTGAGAAGTTGCACATCTTGATGTGTAAAGATGGAAGTTTAGGTTGTTGTACTCTCCACGGCCAATCTCTCATGTCTGTTGCTGATTCAAATAGAGTGAGAAACCATGGGAATATTCACGATTGACACCATCAACTTGCCTGCACAACCTTATTTATCTATAGGCATTATACAGGAAAATAAAATCCTCTTTATCATGACTGACTAGAGCACTTCTGGCCATACCTCAAATCAGAACACTGATTGTACTGCTTCTGTGAACTCACTAATTACAACAAGTACAAGTGATTGAATGCAAGCTATTACCCCAACAGGACTATTCAGAAATTATTTAGAAGAGTGACTGCTACAGCAGCATGTGGCAGTGCCTAAGCAACTTGCAGCACACTCACAGGATATATTCCTGATAGAGTTGATTTATATCAGGAGGTTATAGCTCTGATAATGAGGAAGTTATGAGAGTTTATGATAGAAATCCTGAGGAAGTAACCTCTTGTACAAAGTACCTGGGTTAGCATTTAGTAAGAGAATGCCCCTCTTTTATATACCTTCTTGCCTATGATACAGTTGACCTTTCCTACTCCTTCCTACTCATTTGTAATTAATTTTCTTCACTGGAACATCATCACAAGACCATTGAAAATTGTACATGGCACAATGGAACTACTGGAAGGATGATACAATGATTAAATTAAAATATATGGTAGAAAGAGAAAGAACTCAAAGTTACAGAGACCATTAATTTCACTATAGATCAGCAAAGAAAGAACATCATATGATAGCAAAGAAACAAAAGAGTCTATTATAGGTGAAGAAACAGAGAATGACACCACAACAGACAGCAAAGTAACAGACATAGTTGTTGTATAAACTAGAGTAGGAACCTTAGCACTAATACCAGTGGCACAGGCACCTACAATGCCAATGAAAATTATGATAATGAAATCAACACAGATCTAGGATGGTTTGGTAGAGACAGGACTGAATTTAAAGATTGGTGGAGAAATGTCAGACAAAAAAGTCACCGTAGTGTTAGCCCAATTTAGAGGGGGCACAGCAGACATTTATGTCCAGAAGCAGATTGATAAAATTAACAAAGAAAGCAGCTCCCAAGATGGGAATGTCTTTGCAGAAGAAATTAAACTGTTATTCAGCAACAAAGTAGACAGCACAGAATGGCAGATCAGAACATTCAGACAAGGAGAAAAAGACATTGCAGACTACCTCTTTCAGTTCAAGGTATTGGCAATAAAGGCAGGAGTAAATGATGCACATGCCATATTTTTGTTAGAGGTCTCATGTGAAAGGACTTCTCTCTGCAAGAAAAGACAGATACCCAAGTGGCCACGTGAGAGTAGAAGTAATATCTGTGATTTCCCCGAGGGCTTTTTTCTGTTTTCTCATCTCGCTTTCACCGGGTACCTCATCACTCATTCATGATGAAGCTTTCTCTGCTTCAGCAATCCTTGATAAGACAGCTTGTAGCTTTCTAGCAAGTCCTGGAGTCAGTTGCATGGGTCCATCAGATGTCACCAAACGATACGTGGGCATAGGTTGGTACGTCTCCGGGCGAATCTACGGTTGCAATCAGTCGCGGGTCGTTCCCCCCAAAAATGTGACAGTCAGAATACCTCGCTGTCTTCCACTAGAACTGTTCCAATGATATCATCTGGATCCCCGATTCGGTTGAGAGCTGGTATGTTGCGTTGGTCTATCAATGCAAAAAAATTATATGAACTGTTTTGGTTCAAAAGTCAGACATACCGTGAATATGCATCCAGCCCTGGTTTGTTTGCATAGCCATTGCTTTCTGCGTTTTATCAATACCCTCTGTGAGCCCATCCTTGATCGCAGAGTGTAGCACTTCAACAAACGCAGCTAGAGTTATGTCAACTAGAAAACTATACCGGCAAAACCTCGGCTCACGATTCGGGACAAAATCAGCGGGATTCAATGAAGCTGGGCATGAAGTACCTTCTTGGGTAGGCATCCATCCCATTATAGTCTTTGACGAAGACGATGGCGGAATTTCGGGAGAAAAGGATAGCGCACATGCTGGATATGACATGGATATAGATGTTGGCAGTTCAACACGGTGATAGAAAAGGCGTGATACAGAATCGTGCGGGGGCTGAGAGCTTGAGAAGCGGATAGCAAGCTGCAAAAATCTGAGATTGAAACCAACATGCGATGATGGGAGGATAGGAGGACAGAACGGTCGGCGGATTCCATAGAACAGATTCCTTGCCATAAAAAGACCTTGGGTCCACCATACTTTGTTCATTGTGACCTGTCGCTAATTTTGATGTGGACGTAATTCAGAAATCATCCACGTGACTGATACAGACAGGGGCTACACAAATGAGAGAAACTATTCTGGATAGATAATTCAACGCAGGCCGTTGTTCAAGAGAGCTCCATAATTATCAAGGTAGAACTCGATATCTCAGACTATTTGACGATAGAATTGACACCACGAGCTATTGAACGGGTCAGTCACCTGTATATCTTTGCACTCGCAAAGTCAAGCATGTGCATACCAGATAGGTATTCTTTCGCCGTACTTGTATTCTGTGCGTACCTCATATAAGCACAGCTTTCAGAGTATATCCAGCAGAAAAAACAAACCAGAGACTTGATATACTCATACACGCTCTTGTCATGATAACGTAGGCCGGTTGCTGGATCTGTGTATGGTGCCTGCAAAGGGCGTCAGGACATTTCAGTTGCACTAGAAGTGTATCTATCACTTCAAGCCCAGTAATGTCACAATACCGGCTCTGAGGAAGGACAGACGGTGGTGCTTCGATCGAGGTATCTGCATCCAGAGAACAATCGTTATTATGAACTTGGCCTGAAAAGTCATACACACATGTAGCAGTTTCTTCATCGTCCTCTCGAGTCTGGGACCTCACCCCCTCTCCGTCAACATCCATCCTGAATCGCTCCTGAGCCTCTGCCTCCACCCTCGCCTGGTGACATCTTTCCCGATCGGTCTTCTCATATTCGCGCTCCTGGCCTAGGATAGTTTTCAGATTCTTTACCCTTCGCTGAGTATTCTTTGTATAGTGAGGATTTTTAAAAGGTTTGTGAGTATGAAGGTATGAATATTGCTCTGCTAGAGACTTTATATTGGTCAAGATTTCTTGTCAACTCCGAAGGAGGGAATACTGA
>Ga0153922_1000559_pt1 | contig 14813 bp, 10 predicted proteins | sample TSNJ006MetaG_FD_104723 | JGI IMG/M metagenome (GOLD analysis project Ga0153922, IMG submission 104723) | Attine ant fungus gardens microbial communities from New Jersey, USA - TSNJ006 MetaG | ecosystem: Host-associated > Fungi > Mycelium > Unclassified | place: USA: New Jersey, Brendon T. Byrne...
AAACCTGTTTTTTCTTCTAAATACTTCAATTCGTCAAACAGCGCATCATATTCATGATCTGTGACTGATGGGCTTGACCTGTTATAATAATCGTCCCGGTACTGATTGAGTAACTTTGTTAGTTCTTTTATTCTTTTAATTTCTTTCAATAATAAATCTCCTTTATACTACATCTTTCGATTCTAGCTGAATCCATGTATTTCTCTTATTATGACTTGTTCTAATACATTTCAGAAAAGCATCCGGCTCACAAAGCAACAAACATCTCTGTTTTGCCCTGGTGAACAATGTGTATAACATACAATTATCTAAAAGTTTGTAATGTGTGTTGTCAATAACTCCTATTACAGTCTTTCTACCTGCTCCTTGTAATTTATGCACCGTCATGGCATATGCTAAATCTAAAGCAGATAATTCCTTTTTTGTGTACTCTATTTTCTTGCTATCCAATTCACTTTTATATGTAATTACACAATATTCTTCTTTCTTTTTACCATCATATCTTTCGTCGATTTTCGTAATATACCCAATTTCACCATTGAAAACGTTTTTGTCATAATCATTAACAGTCTGCATTACTTTAGCACCAAGTTTAAAAGACATATCAAAACCATCTATTTTATCTTTCACATCGCCCAATAGTCTATCTTGTATTGTTTTATTCAACTCAAACGTGCTATTTATACAATCTTTTCGTCTAGGTACTGCTATAACAACATTATCAAGACCATCTGTTACTACAGATTTTAAAAATGTTTTCACTGCAATATCAAATAATGTTTGTCTATTATTTCTAAACATATAATACATATCTTGCAACTCTCCATGAATAATACGTGGCTGTAACTTTTCTGATATTGGATTAATATTTTCCCTTATCTTATTTGCATCTACCAAGATACCTGATTTCTCAGCCTGTCTCATTGGTTTTGTTAGTTTACTTACACTAGAATTTTCGAAAACTTCAATTAAATCAGAAAAGACATTTCCATATCCAATTGGAGGTAGCTGCTTGTGATCTCCTGATATAATAATTCTTGTTTTATCATCTATCGCTTCTAACCAATTTAAAAACAAACTTACATTTACCATACTACCTTCATCAAGAAAAGCCACATCTGTTATCAAATGATTATCCTTATTAAAGGTAAAATCGTTTAATCCCTTACAGCCAAGTGTTCTATGTATTGTCATTGCCGGAAAATCTGTTGCCTCTGTTATTCTTTGAGCAGCCATGGCTGATAAAGCAGATGCAGTGATCATAAACCCATTTTCTCTATAGGTTCCAATAATTGCTCTCGTAATTGATGTTTTTCCCGTGCCGGCCTTACCAGTTATAAAACTTACTGTTCTATTCAATGTCTTCTTAATGACATCTATTTGTTCTGGAACATAATCAAATCCTTGTTGCATCTCTGCAATTTTAATTCCAAGTTCTATTTTCTCATCAGAAATACTATGTCTCGTCTTTGTCAATGATTTTTCAACTAGCAAATTTAATACCTTAAGTTCCAAATCGTGATAGTATTTCAACCCAATCTTATCATCATGAATATGCAAAAAATCATTATTCTCCAATAACCACTCTATTTTAGGAACACACTCTGGAACATTATTACTGATTGCAGATTTCAAAATGTCACTTGACACCCATGTATGTCCTTCATTTTCACCAAGGTTCACAAAATAGTATTTAATAAATGCGACTAGTCTTTCAATTGATTCTAACAAATTAATATTCATCTTTAATGCTAGATCATCCACTTTTTTAAATCCAAGTCCATGAATTTTCGTTAATAAATATGGATTCTTTTCTAATTGTTCTTTGAGTAATACGGGATTAGGCTCTTCTGATAATAATTTCTTTATCATAGTGTAAGTAACACCCAAAGGTTTTAACATTGTTATAATGTCCGAAATCAAATAATTATTTACTATCTTTTCCTTAATTCTATTCCAAGTGATTTCCCTTACACCTTTTACTTTTTCATATTCAATATCTTTTAAAGTTCCATTTGCAACATCATTTACTACATTTGGATATGCATTAATTAAGTTATTAGCCATCCACTCAGGAATTAATGATTTTAAAAACAAAATTTGAGACTCTTTTGTTTGTGGAATAATGGCATATACGGATATCGGTACGTATTGATGACCATATTGTTTGTCATTTTTGTATTGTGCTTTTACAAAATATTCTGCCCCCTCCATTAAATGTTGCATTTTTCCAGCAAGTGAGCTGAATTTCTTATCTTGACCCTCTGAGCTAACATCTGTTTCCCAAGAAATTGTATTCTTTGTTTCCCTTGTATAATGTGGAATATCATCATCAGTAAAAAATCCAAATACTCCCCATGCAATATCTTCATTATAATATCTTTCATATGTTATCGTGGCGTTAAATTTAATAACATCATTTTCCTCAATATACATCTATTTATAACACAACCCCTTTCTTTTTCATTTGTTCAAGCCAAATACTATAAGGTTTTAATTTATCAATAACTACTTTTTCTTCTCCATCTTTTCTTACCAGTAATGCTAACTGCTGACCAGTTTTTACAATGTCTTCATATTGTTTTAACTGCGTATGCCACACTATTCCCTCTACAAGACCAAACGAAGAATAAATGTTTATAAAAGCAAATTGCTTTTTATGCCTATCCTTTTTCTTTTGAACCTTTGCAATAACACCGACAATGGTACATTTCTCACCCACCTCCACATCTTCAAATGGCATAAGATACGTATACGCCTTATCGAAAGGATTGTCATTAATAAAAATTTGCAATGATTCAAATTCCCAAAATGGTTCATTTTCTAAATATTTTTTATTTTCTTCTATATGTTTTTCAAAGCGTTTTTCCTGTTGTTCATTAAAATCACATTCTTTTATTCTGTTAAATTCATCGAGTATTTTTTCTTTATCGTAATCATATTTCTTTGTTCCCATTCTGTATTTCTCAAGGTCAAAACCCCATTTCTCGGTTAATTCCTTGTATGAAGGTATTTTTTGAACTGGACGGAAAGTTAAAGGTTCATACATAGATTTAAGATATTTAATCAATGTTTTTCTTTTATTATTTGAAGGAATAGACCCGGATTTAATTAATGCAATTATTTGAGTTTTTTTTGGATTCATCTTAAAAATAAATTCGTTCATAGAAGAAAATCCTTCTGCCCTCTGTTCAATAATTTCTTTTGCAAATGAAACACCTATCCCTTTAATTGCTGATAATCCAAATAATATTAAATTATCATATATAGAAAAATTAATTTCTGATTTATTAATGTTGGGCTGTTTTATACTGATATTAAAATGTTTTGCATCAAGAATATATTTGTTAATCATTCCTGCTTTATCTTTATTTAAATTAAACAATGCTTTAAAGAAAAATAAAGGATAATATGTTTTTAAATAAGCTGTTTGGAAACATATTACTGCATAACTGAAGGAGTGTGATTTATTAAATAGATATCCTCCCTTCTCCCTCATATCATCACTAATTGCTCTTGCAATTTCTTCATCGTAACCATTGTCAATTATTTCTTGATATAATTTGTCTGCTTCTTGCTGAACTAATAACTTGTCCTTTTTTCCGATTCCCTTCCTAAACTTGTCCGATCCTCCATATGTTCTATCACCAAATACTCTTACAATGTCCATAAGCTGTTCCTGATAAATCAAGCAACCATAAGTAGACTTTAAAATAGGTTCCATATCAGGATGTATATATTCAATAGGCTTATTTCCATTTTTTCTTTCAATATAATCTTCCAATACTCCAAGTGTGTCCGGTCTATATAATGCTAATACAGCTGACAAATCCTCAAGTGAATTTGGTTTTAAACGATATAATAAGTCTTTCATTCCCGCACTTTCAACCTGAAATACGCCATTGGTCAATGCATCGCAAAGTATCTTATAAGATTTTTTATCTTGCTCAAAAATCGGATTATTAATGTTTATATCATATTCTGATAACCCAAGGTCTTCTATCGCTTCTTTAACCAAATTCAAAGTCTGTACACCCAAAATGTCAAATTTGATAATTCCTATTTCTTCTATAATTCTTTTATCAACCTGAATTACATGCTCCCCATCTCCACCTAGTTTCATACCCATATAATCACTAATATCTGTATCAACAATACCAACCCCTCCGGCATGGCATGAAACTGTCTTAATTCGTCCACTTAATTTTGATGCAATATCAAACAACTCTTGGTATTTAGGATTTTCATCTACAAATTTTCGATTGTTATCAATACATTCCTCAAATGTATCATATGAAAACTTTTTACTTAATTTATCCATCTCATTATAAGTAAATCCTAGAACTTTACCGACATCTTTAACTGCAACAACTGGAGTAATGTATGAAAAGTTGATTATCTGGCAAACCCTATTTTCACCATATTTGTTAATGAGATAATTAATTATCTTTTCCCTGTCAGATACATCAGTATCCGTATCTGGCATTGATATACGTTCAGGGTTAAGAAACCTTTCAAAAATCAAACCATATTTCATCGGATCTAAATCAGTTATTTTCAAAACGTAACAAACTAAACTTCCCGCACAACTACCCCTTCCAGGAGCAACCACAACATCATTATCTCTGGCATATTTAATAAAGTCCCATACAATTAAAAAGTATCCGTCGAATCCCATATCGTGAATGGTGTTTAATTCGTATTCAAGTCTTTGTTTTCTTTCTTTTTTTCGCTCGCTTGACTCTTGATTGAACCCCCGTTCCTCAAATCCCTGTTCAACCAAATATCTTAAATAATCATAATTTGTATCAAACTCTTTTGGCAATGGAAATGTGGGAAGTTTTGGTGATTGAAACGGCATGTCTACATTGTCTATTAAATCTGCAACATTATTTGTTTCTAACAAGCCAATGTCAACTGCTTCTTTTCCTATTTGTGAATCCATAACATTATGAATTTCCTCTGCACTTTGCAAATAGCACCCTTCATAAATTTCACTCATCGTTTCAGTATCATGTGCTATTTGTACATGTCTACCTTGATAATACAAATCCCCTTTTGTAGCAGCATGTGAATCAGTTGTTATAATGTATGGAGTGTTTGTGTCTTTTGAAAGATGTAAAATTTTACTATTATATTTAATCTGATCTTCATGTTTATGAGATTGCATTTCTAAATAAAAGTACGGAAAAATTGATTTATATTCATCAATATAGTCAATACATTTCTGATAATCGTCCTCGCTTGCTGTTTTAGATGCAAGACATGCCGAAGATACTACTACATCTTCCCCACAATTTAATTCCATAAAATCATTTAATTCAACTCTAGGCTTACTGTAAAAACCTTCTAAGTTGGATTTTGTAACAAGTTTATTTATTGCCTTTCTTCCATCTTCATTTCTAGCAAGGACTATTAAATGAAAATATTTATTGTTTTTATCTTTAACTGAAGTATCAAAAGATTCATAAAATTCTAATCCGTAAATTATTTTTAATTCTGGATATTCTTTTTTAATTTTATCAAAATAGCACCACGAATATTCATTTCCATGTTCTGTTACCGCAAAAGATTTAAGACCTATTTCCCTTGCCCTTTTTAAATATTCCTCTGGTGTGGCATACCCATCCAATAAAGAAAAATGTGTATGGTTATGTAATGCTGAATACAATTAATCACCTACCAATCTTCATCTTCATCAATATCATTGGTCGTATTAATAACAACCAAATCTTCTATAATAATCTGAGGAGTTCTTGTTCCCATATATTCATTCACAGCAGGTTTTCCCACTATGTTAAAAGTAATTATGTCATCAGAATCCCAACTATTATTTAGCCAGTCATATAATTCATTTCCTTCCCTACATTTAAATTGAACGTATTTAATATCATTTACACAAAAACTAATTGTATCTTCTTTTTTACCAAACAATTCAAACTGATCTCTTGATAAGATTATATTTTCAACTGCAAACATTGGTTCATCAATTCCCTGTCCGATAATGTCCTCAAATATTGATAATGACATAATTAATGAAATATCAATTTCTTCTATATCCAAAATAAAATCCACATTGTAAGTAGAGTTATATTCCGTATCTCTTAGAATATCATTTAATACATTGACTGCTTTATTTTTTAATGAAATGTCGATATTCACACCGAAAGCATTTGCGTGTCCCTTACCAAAATTAAAAACACCTGTACTATTAATTATGTCCTTAAAACTATCAATTGGACTATGATTTATATTCCTTGCACTTCCACCATATACAAGTTCTCCAGTTTTACTATCAACATATTTATTTAATAAAATGCATGGTTTATTAAATCTTTCAGCTATTTTAATTGCAACTACACCAGTTAAACCATTATCTAAAATTCCGGAAGTATCTATCATTAACACCTTGTCGTCATATGGTTCACTCTCTGCAATTTCAATAATTTGAGAAACACTTTTTTCTTTCGATTTATCTTGTCTTGCTTTTGCATTTTTACATAATCTAGCTGCCCTATCATAAATACTTTCTTGAACTATACTAGGTGGATTGCCTTTAACAGCACGTTTCTTCCATTCAAAGAATTCATCCTTTTCAATAAATGCTCTAAATAGTAACTCCTTTTCCTCAAGTGATCCAACTCTTATCATTCCATTTAAAATCGGTGTAATGTACCACTGAACATTATGTATATTAACTTTTCCGTTCATACTGTAATCTTGTGCTTTTATTAATGCTTCCAAACACTTATTCTTAATATTCAATAGACCAATATTAGTGATATATCTTGTTTCAAATGAACGCATGTCCATTACATCACTTATATTTGCTAAAGCACACAAGTCTAGATAATCATCAGCAAATTCTGTCCAGTTTACATCATCCAACGCTTGTAAAAAACGATATACGATACCAGCACCGCATAGGCTTTTATTTGTATAACTATCACTTGATTGATTATTGATGATTATTGCATTTTGATTTTTTTCTTCAATTTCATGGTGATCTAATATTAAAATATCTATATTTCTCCCTTTTAATCTTTTACATTCTTCTTTATCATTTGTTCCTGCATCTGGAATAATTAAAAGTTTAATATCATCGGGAATACTTACGTCATCTGATAGACCATGAGCCTTTGCCCTTTGATGTAGTATATATTTTATAGGATACTGATTGTCCATTCTTTTAATATATAAATACATCATTGCTGCCGAACAAAATCCGTCTGGATCTTCGTCAACTAAAATCCCAACTCCATTGCGATTATTAAAATGTCCCATGAACATATCAACACCTTCATAGATATTATCTAATCTCGAATATGGCTGTATGACACTTTCATCTAAATTTAAATATGTATTATAATCTTTTATACCTCTATTAATTAATACCTCTTTCACTACATCAGAAATATTATTTGTTCCATTTTTATACAATTTATATTGCAAATATCCACCTCTCTATCTCATTTTATAAATATTGTTTTCAACCATATAACTCCACTTTTCAGGCTTATCCGAAGGAGATTCTTTTAAGTCCAAAATATTATCTTCATCAAACATATAAAATAGGGGTACTCCATCTGGAAACCGAGTTGCTAACTCTTCTAATTCTTCCTTTTGAACATCCTTATCAAAGCAGAAAATTATCATTACACCAATTCTAACAAGTAACTCAATTTGACGTTTTGACAACTTTTTACCACTTGTTGCAGCTCCATTTTTATATCCATAGCTCCATAGTTGTTGTACAAACTTTTCTGCCTCTCCTACATATATTCTTCCACTTATTTTTGCAAAGTGCATCGTCTTATTAAGGCCATAAACTATTTTTGATTTTGCACATCGTTCAAGATAAATATATTTATTTTCTCCATCGGGAACATCACGATAGAAATATCTAGCCTTTACACCCACAAGATCGCCAATTTCAGAGCGAATTGGAATCGTATATCGATTACTTTCTTCGTCAAAACCAATCTCAAATTCTTTTTGTGTTGAATAATCAATATTGTCTTCGTAAAATAAATCATTAACATATGGCTTATAGTAATGAAGAATATTTTCACTTATGGGAACCAACGGTTTTTCATTTTCATCAATAAAATTAGAATTCATTTCATCAATCATTTTTAATATTTTAAAACTTTCAGGTATGTCTTCATCAAAGTTATGATAATATGACATCCCAACTTCTTCACATAAACTATTTAATCCTTCTGGAAATGACAACTGTCTTACAAAACAAACTAAGTCAACAATGTCTGTGGCATATTTTCCTTTAATTAGTTTCCTTGTATGATTTTCACACCACAAACAGTCATTGTTATATAATACAATCGCTTTCTTATTATCCCCGTCATGATTTGCACACGTCCAATAACCACCTGAAGAGTGATATGAAATATGGTGGCAACCGATAGATTCTAATATCTGTTCAACATACTTATTTTCATATATGTATCTTTTCAATTCTTTTACATCCAATTGCCACCCTCCGTTTATTCATTATTGTTAGATTTTTTAATCAAATAACCTATGTTATCCCATATGTTATAGTTCAGATCAATTATAAATACCATAATCTTATCTTTATCACCCGCTCTATTTTTATCTCCTTTTATTGCAAAATACTGTTTATTATAATCTAAATCTTCAACTACCGGCTCTCCCCATGCTTCGTTTTCAACAACTATTTGATATTTATGATATTCTTCTTTTTGTATTTTTTTACCTAAAGTTAGAGCGTCCGTTACATGTTTCATTCCTTTTGCGCCAGCTATATTGTTACTGCTCAAACTAAAAACATCAGTAAAAACTGTATCATCCGTAAGCTGAAATACAATAAATCCAGACATTTCAAGTTCTTTTGTTAATTCTTTTAAACGTGTTGCGCTTTGCTTAATAGTGCTCCAATCCTCACTCCTAAAGCCCTTTAATGTATCATAGCCATAATAAATAACATTTGCAGTTGCCCTATATTTTCTCAGTTCAAATTCAAGTCTATTGTCACTATAATCGTCCCCTACATCTTTAAATAACAATTTCCCATTATCATGTTCATCTATCCATTGACCAACCTTGAGAACATCATAATACTCGGATGAATTGTCTTGAATCCTTTTTAGAAATTCATTTTTTGTTTCAGTGTAATTTCCTTCATCATCTATTTTTCTACGAATAAAATTACCATTATTGTCCTTATATGCTCCAAGTACAATTTCCCTTTCTGGTTTCATTAATTGAATGCCATGAATTTCTTTAAACTCTTTATTATTAAGAACTGTGGTAATCAAACAACTTCGTAATTTTTTCTCACTCATTTCATTGCTCATGAATAAAAACCCTTGGTTTTGTACTAATGTAACATAAGCAGCAAGCAACATTAATTTTCTTGTTTTTCCTTCGTTGCTCAAAAAACCTTCCAGAATAATATCTTCTTCGGTCAACCCCAAAAACATTTCATTGTATAAATACCATGGTGTTAATAATCCCATCATTGGCACGTCTATGTAGGAATCAATGGCCGCTACATTATTTTTTGTCAGTTCTATTGCTTCATTACCTGCATTTATAACCGTGTTTATCTTATCTGCTTTGACACGAATGATACGATAGATATCATTTGCCGTCAGCGAATCAAACTTCTTATGTTTTAGAATTTTATCAACAGGAAAACCATTTCTTTCATATTCTCTCAATAATGAATATTTTTTGACTAGATTGAAATAATTGTCAACATCATTACAATCACCTAAACTTATAAATTGCTGTATGGTTTTCCAGCCTTTGTATTTTTTATATTCTTTTAAACGCTCTTCATTTTGACTCATATAAACATTTATCTTTTTTTCATCTATCGTCTGCGAAAATGTAAGATAATACGTTTCAAGATTGTCATAAAAAAATCTTACTGCGTCATCGGAAAAATCATATTTACTTCTCATAAAGTTTCCGTAACTAACATACAGATCTGGTTCACTATATAAAGCTCCAACAAGACATAATTCAGCTTGTACATTAGTTGTTTTTAAATCTTCATTCAATGTCAACTATCACCACCTAATCAAAAATGTCATCAACCAAATCTGTCATATCGTCATCTTTACAACTTTTCGTTTTCTCTTTAGTATTGATAATGCATGTAACATTAGACTTTTCGGAAACGACACTTTTCTTTAATTCTGCCTCAATAATTTTCTGTTGTTCCAACCACTTCAAATAACTGTCATATTTATTTACCAAAATTGATAAATCGTAATTCAATCGTTGCTCAGCACTCATTATTGAACCTTTACTTCTGTTTTTGTCTGCGATATTATTCAACATATCAATTTTTCGTTTCCACATGTCAAACAAATGTGAAACAGGAATTCCCGTAGACATTCCTTTAAAAGTTCCTGCATAAATATTTCCAAGCTTTTGCCATACTGTAGTTGGAACGATAGTTATATTATAAGCATCTTTTATAAATTCAAAAATTTCTTCTTTCTCAATTGCGTTTCGCAAATGAATAAATGTTTCTTTTTTTATTACATTTATATTAGAGAGAACCCATTTCCATTTTTCCGAAACGTCAGTCCTTTTCATTTTAGATCGTTTCTCGCTCATTCCGATGAAACAATTACTATGATAAGTTTTTTTATCATAGTAAATTGCATCATTAATATTATAGTTGTTTATGTAGATACCCTCTTTACAACAACCACAAATACGTTTTATAAAAATGCTATTCTTTTCTTTCATATTTTTACTGATTAAACAGATTTAATACCTGTTGTAAAATATTCACATCAGTTACATTTTTAAATGCGGTTGGTAATCCTGCTGAGTCAAGTTTTTCTTTAAGCCCTTTCTTTTCAACGGGAGATAATGAATTTTTCTTAGCCATGATTTCACGTTTCATTGACTCAATGTTAGCAGAGTTATTAGTGTCATGATTCGATTCTGCTGATTTTCCACTTAAAGACTGGTGCAATTCCATTGCTTCTTTTTCATACATTTTTTGCTCTGTTTCAACGGCTTTGTCTAAGTCGTTTTTAAGGACAAATTCTTTTTTGTCAGCATTTTTATCAATTACTATTTGCCAATCAAGTAAGGTTGGATCTTCGAGTATTTCTCCTGGTTTATGAACTTTTGTTCTATCTTTTACAACTTCCGCACAAACCTGACCTGTTTCACTATCTTGATACATATGTAAAACAGTTTTAACATTATAATCGATCCCCTTAAAACTATCATAGATTTTCTTACCAGTGGATACGGAAACTTGTTTTCCACTACTATCCATCTTTTGTACAGTTTCATCTTTTTCTCTTGAAGTAAGTACAACATTAGTGCCAATAGACATTAAATCAAGAACAAGATTTTGACCGGAATAATTCAACTTTTTATAGTCTTTAAATTCTAAGTCTGCACCTTGAATCTTAACGAATCTTTCAGCTCCAATAAGCCCATCCTTGTCTGCTTTAATGGTATTTCTTTTTTTTGATAACTCCAACAAACCTTGTTCACTAGTAAGCTTAAAGATTGTAGTTCCGTCAATCAAAATAGCATCTGGAAAAAATTCTTCATTGTCAGCATCAAGAATTGGATTATCTGTTTCATTTCCATCCTCATCATACTCATAAAAAGTATCATGATTTTTAATTTTATCCAGGATAGTTGACAATTCTTGTAAACTTTGTGTATAAAAGATATGCACATTTCTTATATCAACACCTCTAAATTCCAGTTCATCAACTGCGTCATCAACACCACCGCCCTCTGCGTCAATCACCGCAACCCTAAACGGCTTTCCATCATTTCTCTTAAAATACGCCAATTGTAACCCCAATGTTGTCTTACCACTAAATATTGCACCATACAAAAGAGTTACTAATTTTGTTTGAATTTTACTTGCTGCCCTTGTTCTCAATATATATACCTCCATTTTTAATTTGCAATTTTATTTTTAACGACTCCGGTGCCATATTTCGTATATGACACCTTGCCATCTTTATTATTTAATCCCATGCTTCATCATCATCTGAATCAATATCTGATGCGTTACCCCAATCTCCATTATTAGAGGTATCACCATAATCTTCATTTGCTCTTTTTGATTTCGCAATTTTAGACATAGCTTCTTCAATGTTTGATTGAGTGTACAATTCTTTATCAACTGAAGAACCCTTTGCACCAGTAATAATAAATTCTCTCTTTGCAGGAGCGGACACTTTATCCATAGAATCTTCTTCTCCCCAATCATCATCATTCTCTGTAACTTTTTCGACGCTGGTTGTGGTTACCATGTGACCACTAACTTTAATTGCGTTATATGGTTTTAAATTCTTTTTAAACATCCCAGCAAGTTTAGGATCTAAGATAATAAATTCAACGTCCTCAATCGCACTATATGTTACAATTTTTGCAGAAACTACAAACCTTCCAGTTTCCTTTTCTTTGTCATCTTTTTCTTTTTCGATTCCCATAAAAATAATCACTTGATTAAAATCATTCTGCTGTACAAATTTTTCATCGGTAAAATTAACATCTGCACATAATGAAATCTGATTTGGAGATAATTTAATCGAAGAACGCTTACCTCCATTATCATCAGTGAAACTACTATAGTCCAATATACCTTTTAAAAATACACTTACATCATCTTTTAAATTGTCACCAACTTCTTTACATGCGTCAAATTCTGTAAGATTTTTTTTGTCGTTAACAGTTTTTCCATCAGAATCAACTTTCTTTTTAACACCGATATTTTTTCCAATAAGCTGAAACCCTTCTCTCTTATATGTAAATCTGTCAGCCCAAGGAACTATTACAGTTTCTCCCTTTTCACCCTTCTTATCAGCTCTCTTGTAAAAATAAACCTTATCCTGTTCCATACCTTGCATGTTTGCATATAATGTTTTTCCATCGGTATAAGTAACACCAAAATTAATCCTTCGCATTTCTTTTCCATTTTTTGTGGTACTTTCTTTATAGAAATTTTCCTTTTCAGTTCCAGTAACAATACCTTTTAATTGAAATGCACCTTTAGTCTCTGGTAACTCAAAAATTCTTCCTTTTTTCTTTGTTTCTGCCATGTACTTAATGTACCTCCTTAAATATAATTTTCTACTATTTGATATCTATATAAACTCCTGACGGAGATTATAAAAAAGTAACTCTATATGAATTTATTTACTTTTTTAGTTTATTTGTTCTTTTATGTTATTATAATACTAACACTCGCGCTCCTGTTTGTCAATAGTTTATTTGTTCCTTTTTAATGGTTGATAAAAATAACTATTTATTCTCTTTCCTATTCAGCATCATAAAGGACTTCTAACTCTGGAAGTGGTTTATCATCCTTCCAATATCCTTTTGTCCTTTCAAATTCTTTATCGATTTCAAACTTCGGTCTGAAATCACCATCACCATCCGAATAAAACCCAACAACGGAAGAATGGCCGATATCACCACAACACTGCATCCATTTAAGCATTGAACAGAAGTCGTCTACCCATCTTTCATTCATTGTAACTTTGATATTAAATTCTACTTTTTTACTCAATATCAGTTCTCCTTTCGGTATATTCACAGATTTATAATTTCCCATCAAATACGCATTTTTGTTTTAATTATTTTTAACAATTAACTCTTTAATATTACCAAAACACATACACGAGAACAAAAGATTTCCATTCTCATCCCGAATTGCACATATAGTATGTTCTTTACTCATTATTACATTAACATCATAAAATAATTTCTCAAACACTTCAAGCCGCCAAACCCGAAAATCACTGTTTCAAATATACGTTTAAATGAATCTAGCAGTTTGTTTAATTTATTGACCAACAATTTCACAATCCTAGTTAATGTCTCAAAAATAAAATCCTCTACTGGATCTATCAAAGTTTTCCAATGATAATTTAGTTTACACTTACAGCAAAAGTATGGTCGGTTTTTCTTGTCTTCTTTGAGCCATTTGTATCGGCAGTTTTCACAATTAATCATTTTATGACTCTTTTAATTCTTTGACCGACAAGACTTCGATTTTCTTTGAATTACCAAATTCTTTATGTAGTACCGCTTTTGCATCGGCTGCCGTTAATGCCTGAACTACTGTCGTTCTTTCAATAGCTGTTCCAAACTTCTCAATTTTGTTCCATTTAAGTTCAAATTTTTTCATATTCTTTTCCTTTCAAATGTACGTTTCAACGATACGTATTAAATAACTCTTATTTTCGAAAATCTGGGGTATTTTCCCTTTTGCCAAACCATATGGCAATATGCTACTGAATCAGTACCACCTCCTTGAATAAAACTCATCCGTTTGTGATGGACGAAAATATATTTTGGCATATACTTATCAAAGAATTCTTTTCTTGATTTTGTTTCAAGAAAATTGAGCCTTAATAACATTATGACATAACCCTCCTCACGCACATCGTTTAATGCTTTTTTGATAAACTCCATTGCTTGATTGAATGGTGGATTTGTAATTATTACATATGGCGAATACCACAATTGTGTTTTTAAATAATCCCCCTTTATATCTGATAAACTATCTTCTCTGATATCAATAGTTTTTATATTACTACCGTCACTTTTCAATATGTAGTGCTTTTTTATTGCTTTGGGGTAACTCATTGGATGTTCTGGGTCTCCACCACTACAGGGATCTAGTATAATATTGTTGCCATTAGATAAATCTAATGTTATTTCCTCATCTAACGCTACGAGAAAATTTATTATGTCTTGGACAGGAGTGACATAATAGTCTGCTATATGTCTTTTATCGGCATTATTTCTATTTGTACTACTCA
>Ga0153922_1000562_pt1 | contig 14778 bp, 10 predicted proteins | sample TSNJ006MetaG_FD_104723 | JGI IMG/M metagenome (GOLD analysis project Ga0153922, IMG submission 104723) | Attine ant fungus gardens microbial communities from New Jersey, USA - TSNJ006 MetaG | ecosystem: Host-associated > Fungi > Mycelium > Unclassified | place: USA: New Jersey, Brendon T. Byrne...
GCGATATATTCGCTGCAACGTCCGTAACAAATAAGAAAGCTGTAAACCCTTAAAAACAAAGGCTTACAGCATTGTTGGTGGCGTCCCCGACAGGAATCGAACCTGCGACGTTCCGCTTAGGAGTAGCACACTCCTAGTGATATCGAGTATTATGGAGTATTCTGTAATGTACCAAAAGTCCCGATATTACTGGGCTAATCAAACCTATCATGTGATACGATGTTCCCCTGTGTAGTAGGCTGTATTATGTGGTGTTAATCAATTTTATTAGCATTTATTAGCAGGATTTTTGTGGATTGGACGGTTTGTTCGATTCCTAAGTTTATCAAAATCATATTAAGCCGGATACCATTTTAGATGGTGTCTGGCTTTTTCACAATTATGAAAGGAGGCCATTTATGGAATGTTTACTCAAATACCAATGGGTCAAGCTGCCCAGAGAACTGCTTCTCTCCCACCATAAGGGGATCATGGGACACTGGGCCCGTCTGGCGTCACGGGCAGCATTTCGGAATGGCCAGGCAAAATACTGTGGATATGTCAATGAAGTCACCGTCGGCTCCTGGGCCGGCGGTGTCGTTGGTTTAAAGAGCATTCTCGGACAAAAGAGCCGGGCAAAAACATTAGACATCATGACTGAACTTTCTTCCCTTGGGTATATTTCTTATCATCTCGATCCTGAAACAAAGAAACTGACCTACAAGATCAACGACTTCGTTGTAAAGTGCTCCGGAGCAGATTGTGATAGAGGCACGGTGTATACTACCGAAGGATATGGTTTTTTATGCCTCCCCCGTAACATTACCCAAAGGCTCGCAGAGCAGAACTATAAATTTGAAGATGCGGACGCATGGCTGGACCTATGGTGCCACACGGTATACCAGGATCCGCGCAATGCGTTTACATATATGGCGCCGGCCGTTCAGTACGGTCAATACGGTGCCGCCCTTACACTTGAGAATCTGGGCCGCCGTTGGGGCTGGGAAAAAACAAAGGTGTGGCGATTCCTGCAAAAACATGGGGATGCCTTCACGCTGCACAAGTTGCCAGGCTCTTTCGGATGTCTCATTTTCAATAATCTGTATCCTACCGGTACGGACTTTACAGTGCCCACACAGGCAGAAATTACACGCATTTTGGGCGAAATACGCATTCAGAGTGAAAATACACGTATATCAGGCTCCGATAATTACCGGATCAACCGGATAATCGCCTGGTACAGTGAGAATCTCTATGCGGATGAAGCGCCGGCGACTTCATCAGAGGATGAAGTTAGCCGTGTTGCAGATTTGACCCCTATAATACGCGCGTATCTTTCTCAGTGTTGGAATTGTAAGAATTGTTATAAAGACTGCTGGATGAAATATATAAACCATAACTCTCATCCAGTGAATAACCGAACGATCCGGGGGCCATGTGAAGACTATGGTTCCCGATTTAATTCAGAAGGAGGCTCCCCATGAGTAACAACGAAAAAAATTCAGATAGAAGCATGTATGAACAGCAGGAAAGCAAGCTGTCTGCCCAATCGGCTGCATTTATCCAGATGCTGACCAAGAGAGGGATTTTAGAGGATCCGGACATTGATGATGAGAAGATCCGGGAGGCAGCAAAAAAGAAAAAGCGCAATATGCACCACAATACTCTGCTGATGCTTCAGCACTACCGGAACATAAGCTGGGCGTTGGAATGTTTTCCAACCCATATCGCTGAAGAGCTGGACCAACCCATGAATGACCTGGATGCCCTTCTCAGTCTGGTGAACGCAGAGATTGGCATGAACAATGTCAAACTGGAAAACAGGCTGCAGAGCGTCCAGAGATCACGGCTGCTGTTGGACCGCATCAACGAAGCCTTGACGGTTCTTAGGCAGAAACCAGGGAATGGAGAGCTCATGTACAAAGTCATTTACGAGACGTTCATTACCCCAGAAAAGCTTTCCCACGCTGATATTCTGTACAGGCTGCACATATCCTCGCGGCATTATTACCGCATCCGTCAGCAGGCGATTAACATTCTTTCCATTCGTTTGTGGGCAGCCCCTGCCGGCGAACTGGATTCTTGGCTAGAAGTATTGACCCTTCTGGAGGCCTTATAATCAAAACACATTGGATGTGCTGGCAGGAGAAAGGCGTGTCGTCTATGCCAGAACATGCCTTCTCTCTTACTATTCATGGAATTGCATGTATAAATATCTTGTTTTTTGGTCATAAATAGTATATACTTTTTGTGACGAGGTGAATTCCATGGAAAACAATTATCAAGAACAAATCGAAGAGCGTATTAATAATTCTGAAAAAGGCTCAATGTTTATTCCTTCAGATTTTTCAGATATCGCCGATACAAATGCAATTAGAAAGGCTCTGTCACGGCTGCAGGAAAGAAAATTGATCCGTCGGATTATGCGCGGTGTTTACGAATATCCGGAATATAGTTCCTTTCTTGGTGAGTATGTGGCGCCATCTCCAGACAAGGTGGCCCATGCTCTTGCCCGTAATTATGGGTGGACCATCGTCCCAAGCGGCGATACAGCCTTAAACATGCTTGGTCTGTCAACGCAGGTTCCTGCTACGTGGATATACGTCAGCGACGGGCCCTATAAAGAATATGGGTTTGACAAGGTGGTACTCCGGTTTAAGCATACCACCAACAAAGACCTCTCGAAGGTATCGTATAAAACGGCATTACTGATACAGGCCATCAAAGCTATCGGTAAGGAGAATATTACCGAAAAGACAATCAAGAAAATTTTAAAAATACTCAGCAGCGATGATAAAGCCATTATACTTTCCGAGGCAAAATATACAACTGCATGGGTTTATTCCATCATTAAAGAAATTTGTAACGGGAGCGAAATATTATGAGAAAAATAGCTAGACTTTCTTTTGACAAGCGGAAGGCGTTATTTACCAACACCGCAAGTAAAATGGGATTAAATGAAGCTATCATTGAAAAAGATTTCTGGGTATGCTGGATTCTGGATTATCTTTTCCACAGAAGTACTTGGAAAGGCGATTTGGCCTTTAAGGGTGGCACCAGTTTATCAAAAGCGTTCCAGGCCATTGAGCGCTTTTCCGAGGATATTGACCTGATTCTGGACTGGCGCGTTTTGGGATATGGTGCCGAAGAACCCTGGGCAATCCGAAGCAATACTAAACAGGACCAGTTTAACCATAAAGCAAATGTCAGAACTGAAGATTTCTTAAAAAATGAATTCATACCGATACTACATAAGGATTTATCTAGTGAATTGGGAGAAGAGGTAAATCTACGTATTGATGAGGAAGATGGACAAACAGTTCTTTTCGGTTACCCTCATGGATTTTCTGACCGAGCTATCTTACAACAAATCCGGCTTGAAATAGGTGCGCTTGCCGCATGGTCGCCGGCAAAAATGGAGTCCATTACCCCATACGCAGCTGAGCAATATGGTCATCTTTTTGTACAGACAAATACTAAAGTTTTAACAGTTTTCCCCGAAAGGACATTTTGGGAAAAAATCACGATTTTGCACAGAGAAGCCAACAGGCCGGAAAGCCACGCCTTTCCCCAGAGATACTCCCGCCACTATTACGATGTGTATTGCATGTCCGCATCCCCAATCAAAGAAAAAGCCTTTAGTGATTTGGAGCTGCTCGAAAAAGTGGTAGTATTCAAAGAAAAATTTTACCGTTCGCCATGGGCAAAGTATGAAGATGCAAACCCTGGCTCTGTGAAGCTCATGCCTCCCCAGTATAATATTGCTGCTCTGCGTGAGGATTATGAACATATGTTGGATATGATCTTTGGTAATAAGCCAGAGTTTGATGAAATCATGGAGGGAATCAGGCAGCTGGAGCATGAAATCAATCAGTTATAATGCTTGTAATTATTGACGATAAGAGGGTCTCGGTGACAAAGAAAAAAGAGCCCTATACAACATCCTACTGGCGCTTCAGCACTACCATATACACAGCTGCTCTTTTGCAGAAATTGACAACTCGTCATATATCGACTAAAATAGCATTATTATTAACAACATTGTTTCCAATGTTGTCTGGAGGTACCATGATGGATGTGAATGATTTACTAGCCCAAGCAATTAGAGAAATCGCTAATTTATATGATAGTGAAATATTTTTGGTAAGGGACTTATTTAAAGGATACGAATGGAATCGCATACCTAGAAGTAACAGATTGTTGCTTGGTACATTATTCCTCAACTATATAAATAAGACTAATGGGAAGATACAAGCAATTGAAAAAACATCGTCTGGTCAACAGAAATATATAGTGAAAGCAATATGAATGTTTTTTGCTTCAACAGTATGTATCATTTTTGAAAGGGGCGGTGACGAATGATAAAAGCATATGATACGGTTCTTCAATCTGAGGTGTCGGCAGTTTTAGCCGCCTCAAGTGGTGGTTTTGAACCATATCGCTATGAGTGTGCCTGCTGTGGTGAAGAAGTATATGTTGCAGCTGCATATAGTTCCAGTATGGTGCCACATTTCAGGCACCGAAGCGGTAACAATAATGTCGAATGCGAAAATTATCTTGGTCAATATGGAACTATTAGTACAGATTCTCGCTCGCGGAAAAGTAAGAATGAGAGAGCTGAATTCTACTTCGACAAAAGCACCAAGATGTTTAGTCTGGGACTCCGTTTCAGCGAAGATGAGATAAATGCCTATGAGCAACTAACAACTGTTTTTGAACTGAGAGAGTCTGGTCAAGAACAAACCTTCTTTACCTTGCCGATTAACAGCAGAAATTTTGTTCCAGATGCGCCGACGATGATTCCCATTGAGAAATTCTCTCATAGCTATTTCTTGTCCAATACCCTTAACGGGATAAAGCGTAAGTATGAGGTTTTTAAGTTGAATGGAGCCAACAGTCCGACGTTTTTCAAAATACAGGGGAACGACAATAATTATAAAGCCAAATTAGTGCGCGGAACAATATTGTACACAAATGTACCGTATTTTGTTGCTTTTCAAAATCAATATTCATTCCCATATGATACTAAATTGCTTAAAGAAATAAGAGTGGATGATACTTTTCAATTTGTAACAATGGGCAGAAAGTTCTTGGGGAAAGTACTGGTAATCACGAGCAAAACCCCGCACATAGATGATTTGGTTTCCTCTTGGGACTATCAGTTAGAATCCTCTGAGACATTAACACTCCTGTGGCCGCCCGCCGCCATGGCTGATGAGGTTTCAATAATTGGCTCTGATTATGCGTTTTTATATTCAAGTTTTGAGCTGCAAGCATATGGTAACATCAATGTTCATTCAGAAGATATCAAACGAATCGCAGATGGAGTTGTTTCAAAAGTATCAGTTAATTCGAAAACAAACGTATTCAGAAAGAATGCTGAAATAGTGATAGACAAGGGCAGCCAGCATTTTTCGGGTTTTAACGAGATGCACTGCACTGAGAGCATAGCGAATTCATTCACTGTACCGGATAATGATTTATATTTCTTATTCAACCGTTCCAGTGTTAAGGCCTTAACTACTGGACAAACCGTTTCGTTAACACCTCGAAGTGAGATTAAGCACTACCGATTTGGATATTTGACAGGTCGGGTCATCCCTCGTTTACAAGAAGTATTATCAGGAGATGACTTACTAATTGATATACTGGCCCATTATAGATGCAGTGAAGTATTCAACAAAGGCCTCTTCCGTTTACATAGCCTTAGTGATACTGCTGCTCTATATCTCCAAAAATGTGAAGCATCTGGTATGATAAACACAGTAGCTAAGCAATTCATTGAGGAGGGACGGATATGAACTATCTTTCAATGTTAACCGAAGAAGAAGTACATTACATATGCTCAGTAATACCGCTTCAAGATTCCGTATATTATTTCAAAAAGTATCCAAAAGACTTCGCTAAAATTATGCCTGGGTTTCGTGCGACAAGCATAAAAAGCCAGGAACGGGTTAGCGGGGTGCTTTTCAGAAACCGAAACCAACGTTTCATCTCATCTTTCATTGAAAAACATATTAGCATATGGATTGATGAGATTCAAGAGAATGTAGATAAGTGTATTGCGGATGGGGATAGCAAAGAATTAGCCTATATACATACATTTCCACACAGTTTCTTTGCGGGCAACGTGGCTTTATATTTCAAACTTATAGAGGATAAACACCCAGAAGAATATGTTGCACTACTAGCCTCTGTGACAATAGAAATTAAAGATATTACAGAGAAACATGAGAAATTACAAAGGACTTTGGAAACTCAAGAAAATGATATTGAGCAGCTAATAAAAGAACTCAACTCAGCCAAATTAGAATTGAAAGATGCCGGAATTAACCTTAATGAACGTTCGGCAGAAATAAAGAGGCTAAAACAAAGCGTTTCTCAACTTGAGAAACTTAGAACTGTCGTTCAAAACGCTGAGGAGGTTACCACGTCACTTAAATCTAAGATTCAAGAACAAGAGGATACCATACAGCAACTGAGGGCAGATTTGACAGGAGCAAAGGATAGCTGCGAGCAACTTGAAGAACAGATCCGGGCTGAGTTAGCAAAACAACAAGCGGCTAGGATAGCAAAACAACAAGCGGCTCAGGAAGTAAAATGCCCCAGCGATATTGAGGAATTCAAAGATTATTTAGGATACAACCTTGAGAACATAGGTGTCCCTACTAATTCAGACTTCTTTGCTCTCTTGAAGGAGCATTTAGGAAACATTTTATTCCAAGGGATGCCTGTGGTTATCAATCGTTCTGCAGGGTTACTTCTAATGAAGTGCATTGCAAATGCTCTAACTGGGCATCCAAATGTACAGATGCTCTCTTTCAAGGATGGCATATTGATAGATGATGTAGAATGTTTTTTATCATCTGATGAACGAATTCGCTGCTTGGATAATTTCATTGGGAACTACAATGAAACTGAACTGCTGGCACTACTTGGCGACCATAAGGATAAAGTTATCTTTCTGACGGTTGCTTATGACGGGACATTAAGATATGTTTCCAAAGAGTTCCTGCGATATGTACATTACCTCAATCTAAACTGGACTACAGCGTTCTCTGCTAGCGCTGAGTTAACAGAGGACCCATCAACAGTGGAGGAAGTAAATTATATACCTCAAAGTGCCATCGCAAATAACCGCTTTTCGAATTTGTTACGAGGAATACTTGGTGAACTTGGATTCCCTCAAGGGCTGCTTGTACAACGATGTGCTACTGTATCTGATGAACAGGATTTATGCCGCATGTTGGCATTTGAAGTTTTACCTTATTGCGCGGATGTGTTGCAGATTTCACCTTACAATACTTCCGAAAGTTTTATTAAGTATGCAGGAAATGCAGGCAGATGCCTGTATAAAAATCTATTTATGGAGTGGTTCAAGTAATGAATGAGATGTTGACTGCCATGTCTGCAGATATGGGAATAGACCGCTTCCGAGGTGAAGCTGATGACAGTTTTGCTTACAGGCTGTGTTATTCAGCTTTGGGGCAATGGTGTCTCCATACCGCAAAGAGTTCAGAAAATGGGAATATAGGAACAACGAAACATAATCAGACAATCGTACTTAACGAATTAATTTTGCGATATTCCGAGTTGTTTCCGATAATTGCCGATAGATTTGTTGACACCAGCAGTCGACAGGTGGACTTATCAGTACACATCCGGAGAGTGTACGAGGAAACCGGTTATCTTCTGACCGATGACGGTAATCGAAATCGGCTAGCCAACTTTGGCCGTAGCATTTCAATTGGGAATACGGCATTATTTTCAGGGATTCCAGATATACCTTATTCCATAAATGGCCTTGGAGTATTCGGAAGTCCCACAGAATATAAAGTCACGGTAAATGAGTTTTTGATCAGAGACGGTTTAAAGTGGGAGGAGTATTTTCAATCTCAATTTGACCCCATCGATTTTTATGACCGTGATATTAATCTTGACGAACTTGAATTCTTCAACCCATTGTCAAGCAATGTTCCTTCGCAGTCTTGGGGGCGGCGTATGGAGACAGATTATGCAGTCGCGCGTAAAAGTGAATGGGGACCATTTTATAGGGTCATGCGAATGCCTGATGGTTCTTTACAATTTGCAGACGAGCCTATGGAATCGCAAAGCAACAGTATTGTTTCGTATGAGTTCAGAAGGTTGTATTTTGTACTCAAGGCGTATTATAAGAACCCGCTTCAAGCCACTGTTACAAGGAAAGACGCAACGTATTCAAAAATCCGGATAAGAGGACATTTGCCAAATCGCGAATATTACTTTTTATTGCTCTTGTCTTGGCCCCAAAATAATGCTTTTGACAAGGTAAGCTATTTGATAAAGAACGACTTCATTCCTGAAATCATATATGTACTTGCAAATATCGGAATTGAAGTAAAAGGAGGAAGCACAAATGTATAACTCAAACGGTGTACAACAATATTATCAGGCAATTCGTGATAGATTGAAAAATTATATAAAATCAGACTACTTGGCAAACAGTGAGACTTTATTGCTGTATGTCGATGACCTACTGGGGGAACTTTGCTCAGAGCATACGAATATCGCTCGCGAGCCTTACATCGAAACTTCAGCTTCTTACAAGAAAATTACCGATGGAATAGAACACTCGCCTTACATAGAATCGAGCATTAAAAAATCCTTGCTTAAGCTCGTCAAGGAAAATCTCGGTATATTTTCTGATCCATTCGAACACCAAGTTAAAGCTCTGGAGTTTTTTCTGTCTGGAAGAGACCTGTTTGTTTCCACCGGAACCGGTTCAGGTAAGACAGAGTGCTTTCTATGGCCGATAATTGCTAAGTGTTTTGATGAAGCAAAGAACCATCCTGCGACTTTCAAGATGGAAGCTGTTCGAACGCTTATTATTTATCCGATGAATGCCCTTGTATCTGATCAATTATCCAGATTCAGAAAGATTATTGGCAGTGATAAGTTCAGAGATATTTTTACAAAGGATACGCAAGCAACACGCATACCACATTTTGGAATGTACACCGGTAGAACGCCTTATTCAGGTGATGCTAAGGCTACAAGCAGCCGTGAATTAGCCGCTACATTCCGCGAAAATTACTTGTTAAATGGAGCCGCTGATACGGAAACACAACGTAGGCAGGCCAACAACATTGATGGGCTCAAAAGTATTAATAAATATCCTGCTCGATTTGGGGATGACGGTCTTCAGGTATTCATTGAGAATCTGGAAAAGAACATCCACAAGCCTTCATCATTTGATGCGGAGTTCATAACTCGCTTCGAAATGCAGGGGTGCCCGCCGGACATCCTGATCACGAACTATTCTATGTTAGAGTATATGCTTATGCGTCAGCGTGAAGCGAACATATGGGACAAAACGAAAGAATGGTTCGAGCAATCAAAAGACAATCGGCTCCTTATCGTATTAGATGAAGCGCACATGTACCGTGGCTCTGCCGGAGGGGAAATTGCATTTTTGCTGGAGCGTCTCTTCGAACGTTTGGGGATTTCAAAGGATAAAGTTCAGTTTATCCTTACCACTGCAAGTATGCCCCAAGATGATCAAACGGCAATAAATGCTTTCTACTCTGGACTTACCGGAAAAGATGCTTCGTCTTGTGAATTTCTGTTCGGCTCGAAAGAACCTATACCAGAAGACTTAGAAGTAAGTACAGATATTGACGCATTAATATCAATTGGATCCGACCAGGTACAAAATGATGGCATTACAAACAGAATCAGGAACTTCGCTTATGCTGTTTTCCATACAGTCTTGCGAGAAGACATAAGTAAAAACGAAGCACAAGAGTGGCTTTATGATAATTTGCCTAAATATGAGGCATTTGTAATACTGAACAAGCTGTGCCGTGATGGGGCAAAATCATATAGCGAAATTAAGAACAGATTATTTGGTGATTCTGTGAGTGCTGAAAAAGCGCTTGATTCCTTATTGGCATTGGTTTCACTCGCTGCAAAAGATGGGAATATTTTATTCCCTGTACGCCTTCATATGTTCTTGCGTGGACTTCAAGGATTGTATGCATGTTCCAATCCAAAATGCACTTGTGGGAAATATTCCACAAGCGAACAACTTCCTCTTGGCAAGGTTATTTCTATTCCGAGGGATAAATGCGAATGTGGCGGTAAGATTTACGAACTCGTTAATCATATAAAATGCGGTGCATTATATCTAAGAGTCTATGTTCAGAAAAATGAGGGACAGCCATATTGGTATGTCTTTCCCCAGCGCGGCTTAAATGGGGATGCCAATTCCCTCAAAGAGATGTTGCTCTATGTAGTTCCTCTGAACTACCAAAGAAGAAAGAATGACAAAATTGGCTCGTTAGACCCATTGACAGGAAAATTGTATATTTCTCCCCAAACTGACGAAAGTTTACTTACGGTTGTTTACAGCGATAAATTTGATAAAAAATCTCAGTCGTTTAACTTTGGTGTTTGTCCGAAATGCAAGAAACCAATGCCTCTGAAGAAACCGGTTGATTTGTCCACCAAAGGGAATATACCATTTTATAACCTGACAAAAGCACAGTTTGAGCTTCAGCCTTCAAAGTCTGACTTCATTAACCAAGGCAAAAAGGTCTTACTGTTTTCCGATTCACGGCAAAATGCTGCGAAACTCGCATTGGATTTGTCGAAATCTTCCGATGCAGATGCTTTTCGCCAGGCTATTATGCTTTCATCACTCCTCTTGGAGGTTGATGGCAAAGAACATTCTTTGGCGGATTTATATCCGGCATTTCTGGACGTATGTATTCAGAATAGCCTTACTTTCTTTAGTGGGAAAAGCAAGGACAAATTCGAAAATGACAAGCGACTGTTTAAAAGTAAAAAAAGTCGGACTGAAAAGCATGGGCGGGCTATTGATTATTCTCAAATAGCTGTAGATTATAAAATATTACCTGACGAATATTATGAGCAATTGCTCGCCTTCTTTACTGAAAGTCCTCGTTCTTTCAAGGATATAGGCATCGGCTTTTTGGCTCCTATATCCTCTGTCCTTGAGGAGTGTATCGATTATTTGGAAGATGTTGATCTGAACATTGATAAGGATGTACTTTACCAATTGCTTGTATTATTATTCTGGGATGTGATGGATGATAGTGCGGCTCTTGGTGAAACGATTCAAGACGATGTCAGGAAAGGTTTGCCCGGAAGAAGCAAGAATCAAACATTTGGTTTGGGATTTGAGTTCACGAACGAACTGGATAAAGGCTTTATTCAGCGAACTCAGGAATATCTTCATCTTGATAATTCTTCCACGACCAAGATTGCGAACACGGTGCGAGACCTATTCTTTGCTTCTTCATCAAATAATCGTTACTACATCAAGTTGGCATCAGTAAAAATTGAATTTGCCGGCACAGACTTCATCTGGTATCGCTGTGTTAAATGTGGAAAGTTGTCTCCATTCAAAATTGGAGATTACTGTGGGGCTTGTTTTGACTCAATGGATTTAGCCCCTATCGGAGAATCCGGTTTGTCGCGATTCGATTTTTGGAGAATTCCTGTTCTGAGTGCTTTGGACAAGATTGAAAGTATCCACACGATTGACACAGAGGAACACACCGCACAACTGTCGCATAAAGAAATCCGTAGTGATACTTGGAGCCGTACCGAAAAGTATGAAATGCGATTCCAAGATATTAATGCAGGAGAGCACGGTGAGGATTCCATTGATGTGCTGAGTTGCACAACAACAATGGAGGTTGGTATTGATATTGGATCGTTGACTGCAGTTGGACTTCGAAATATACCGCCAATGAGAGAAAATTACCAGCAAAGAGCAGGTCGTGCCGGACGTAAAAATGCAGGAATCTCTACTATTGTTACATACGCTTCCGGTGGAACCCACGACAGTCATTATTTTTTGCATCCAGACGAGATGATTTCCGGTTCTCCACGTAAACCATGGATAGATCGTGATAATCCCAAAATTAAGCAACGCCATATAAATATGCTTATTTTAAACGGTTTTATGGCAACCGATGACATGAGTACCCAATTCGATGGCATTGTTGCTATAGGTATCATTACATTCTGCGAAAACTACGGTGAGAATTTTGTATCATTTGCAGAATCAGCAGCTTTATCGACAGAAGCAACAATTGCTCAATTCCGTGCAATTTCTCAGAATGTCTTAGCCGAGGGTAAGCGCGATGAGTATATTAATAATGATGAGGAAACCTCAGCCTTTGATGTTTTTTACCGTGAAGGCTTTATACCATCGTATTCGTTCCCGAAAAATGTTGTAAGATTCTATGTCGAAAAGGAATCTGAACGAGGGAAGAATGCCCCACGAGATATTCAATATGCTCCGGAAAGGGATATTGCCGTTGCCCTCAGTGAATATGCTCCCGGGCGTTTTGTTACTATAGACAAGAAGATATTTAAGAGTGGTGGAATTTACGCTAATCCTCGTCCAAGAGGATTTGAAACAAACCAAGCTGAGTTTTATTTCAAGAACAATGACTATTATAAAGATATTTACATTTGTTCTGAATGCAACTGGTTTGGTCTTGAGCATGAAGCTTCAAGTCGGTCGGTTTGCCCGTATTGTGGTTCCGCAATCGTCAAAAATAAAATGCTGCGTCCTTGGGGCTTTTCACCTGTCAGAGGTGATGAAGTAAAATTCGAAGATGAGGCTGAACAATATACCTATACTGAGGCTCCATATTACTCCTATGTTCCTGAAGATACGAGTATGGATAATTATCGACAGAGCAGAATTCGTTTTGTAAATCTTCCGGATAGAAAAGTACTCACTGTTAATATGGGTAAAAGTAAAGACGGATTCAATATTTGCAAAAAGTGCGGTGGTGCAGAGGTTGCCGACACAACACCAAACAGTGCGTTTTCATTTTCGCAGCCATACCATGACAACCATCCGTTATGTCACCACGAAGGTACAGTCGCTACGGGTATCTTTTTGGGATATGAATTTTTAACAGATATGTTTATGCTGGACATATCCTACGACTCGACAAAACTTGTGGGCAACAGAAGTGTGGAAGAAAAAAGTATTCTTAGAGCTGCTGTAACTACCCTGCACGAAGCCTTCAAGAAAGCTATCTCGCTGGTTCTTGATATAGATTACAATGAGATTAGTGGAGGCTGGCGTCCAAGAATCAGGAGTAACGGAGATTCGTATATTGAAATGTTTTTCTATGATAACCTCACAAGTGGTGCGGGCTATTCATCATTGATTGGTTCGATTCTTGACAAGGTGCTTAATAGGGCTAGAATAATACTTAAAGAGTGCGAATGTTCCCGCACATGCAAGAATTGCCTTGATAACTTTTGGAATCAAAGAAATCATCAGTTATTCGATAGGCAATTGGGATTACAGCTTCTCAATTATGCCGAATTTGGGCAGTTTCCAAACGAGTACGATGCAGATAAAAAACAAGCGTTCCTTGCCCCGTTGAGAAAGCTGATTGCTGAAGACCAAGACGCGACTGGTCGCAGGCATTCTATTGAATTCGAGGTTGTTCCTGCCATTATAAAAAAGCCGGAAAATACAAGTTCAAAGATGTTTGTTAATCCGTATGATTTATCTGACTGGATGCCAAATACATTTATGTCATACAGAAATTTAATAAGCGAGGGGTAGAAAATGGCAAAGTCTCTTTCGCCGCTTCGTTATCCGGGCGGTAAATCAAAAATTTATAGCAAGGTAAAAACCCTTATTGAACGTAATGCGATGGGCGATAGAACTTATATTGAACCCTTCGCTGGCGGTTTCGGCATAGGGATTGGTTTGCTATGCGAAAATGTTGTCAACACTGCCATTTTAAATGACCTTGATATCCATATTTACCATTTCTGGTTTTCGGTGCTGAATAGAACCGACGAACTAGTGAAATTGATTATGGATACTCCGATAACCCTAGAAGAAAGGGAAAGGCAAAAGTCAGTATATAAAAATGAGTCATCCGATGAATTGAGTGATGGCTTTGCGACGCTCTTCCTCAATCGTGTCAATTTTTCTGGTGTTATTAAGGGAGGTCCCATAGGTGGAGCGATGCAAACGGGCACATATAAACTAGATTGCCGGTTTAATAAGGACGAGATAGTACGGAAAATTAAAGAAATCGCATTGTTGAATAAACGCATTACACTTCGTAATAGCGATGCAGGTACTTTAATTAAAAGATATGCCAGAAGTAGAAGTAAAGAGAAAAAATACTTCTTCAATATAGACCCACCATATGTCATAAAAGGCAGCAAGTTATATACGAGTTACTTTAAGGAAGCGGATCACAGAAAACTTGAGAAGACTATTGCTGAGTACTTGCAAGACATTCCTTGGATTGTTACCTATGATGAATGTGAGTTGATAAGAGAAGTCTATGGGGACTACTATATGACTGATTATGAAATACTTCACAATGCTGGGGGTAGTGTTCGAGGGAAGGAGCTTGTGATTACAAACTTGCCTGAGGATAAGTTTGTGTGGTAGCTGATTTTCCTAATTTAACTTAGGTAATTGGCACTTGATTTCAGCAATGACGATAGTTTGGCTTAATATCCACTCTTTCAAAAATGGCATAGATGATGTCATAGAAAATGGCATACAACTTGTCAAGTATCTCGCCGATGACATGCGAATGAAAACGTGTTATGATTGTATCGTCCGAAAGTGGGCGTGGGCGAAAAAGCCGTTTCCGCAGCTATAAAAAGCTTGTTTAAGGAAACGGCTTTTTCTATGCCTAAATTTTAAAAGGAGGTCTACATATGACACGGAAAGTTCCAATCAAAGAACGCATCATCAAAGGGTATTGGTCCCTTGTGGCGATGAGTTCC
>Ga0153922_1000564_pt1 | contig 14680 bp, 21 predicted proteins | sample TSNJ006MetaG_FD_104723 | JGI IMG/M metagenome (GOLD analysis project Ga0153922, IMG submission 104723) | Attine ant fungus gardens microbial communities from New Jersey, USA - TSNJ006 MetaG | ecosystem: Host-associated > Fungi > Mycelium > Unclassified | place: USA: New Jersey, Brendon T. Byrne...
ATCTTTGATTGCGTAATTGCCTACGGTTCTTATAGTGCCATATCTAGATTATGCAAAATTGATGCGCAAGCGCGAAAAAGCCGATCCAACTGGACCTCGTATTGACTTGGAAACTTTGCGTGCTTCTGCGAGAGCCGCCGAGTCATCTGACAAGGCGCGTTCGAAACACAAAAATGTAGTCATTGAACCGTCGTCTCCGGCGGACATGAAACCTGATTCCCAACAACATCATCAGGGATCGTTCCAACTCATGAATGTAATGGTCCAGGATCCTAATCCAGTATCCTCTGAACCGAACCGAACGATCTCTCTTCCCCAGCCCGTTCAAGCACCTCCACCTCCTGTGAAGGCTGTGTCGAGCGGCTCGCTGCCGGTGCCTCCCTGGGCTACATCTGCTCCACAGTCGCACCCACCACCTTCCGTGTCTATATCTACACATGGGCGTGTTTATCCTCAGGAGCATTTCCAGCACCAATCATTTTTGAGATCGTCTCAGCATGTTTCAGCTCCTCAGGCCTCATCTCGTTAGTGTAACTTATGTGTTTGTAATTTTTGCCTCCTGTTTGCCTTGCGCTTTTGCTGCTTATGATTTTCGTTCTGGTATACAGTGCATCGCGCTTATTTGTTGCTTCATTTGACTGCTCACTTCTGCAATTTTTCTTCAAGTGATAGACATGTTTTTTTGGACCAATGGACCGTCGATTGCAATCTTTGTTATTCACGTCATCGTGAAAGATATTTCCAAAGTTGCACTCTTCCTAGATGCCGGTCAGATTTCCGATCAATCATAATATATGTTTATTCTAGGATTCGTCTCTAGTAGGAGTTGAATGTCCGATCTGGTCAGTCTTGGTACTGAGCTTTTACGATAAGTCTATTATCAGACATCCAGGGACAGCAGTCAATTGAGTAGCATTGTCATCAATCTTGAATTGCAAATAGGTATTCCCACAATAGCTGTATCTTTGTAATGTCAGTTATAAAAATAGACATCAGTGATCGTGGAAGATCTGTTCAGCAAAGACTGAGCCTCTAGGTGTATGGGATGGTCTGTGAAGGACTTCTTTTTACGAAACATAGGGGCCAAAAAAACGTCACTCTTTCATTGACTGAAAAATGAACGGTCGGTGTTGTATAGAGGAGAATCGTTGTGAAGGTTTCTGGGTGTAAGTGTACGATCAAGCTCATCTGATCATCTAATCCTGAGCCTGGTGCTTGATTCGAAGTGTCGTTCCGGAAATCTGAGCAATCAGTGAGGTGCTGGATCTGAAAGATAGGCTAATAGTTATACTCACCAATACTGCTGAGTCCGGAGATCAGTTCCATCGCTTAGTCAGCATGGCCTCAAATGCTCTCCGCCATCAAGTTGCCGCTCGGTGGCAAGAGTCCTTTGCCCGTCTCAATAGAAATGAACAAGGAATCTCAGGCCTTGTCACATTCAGTGAAGCTTGGGGTACAGCCCTCAATGTTCTCTATCCTCGCAGGCTTGATGAGCCCAAAGAAATTGATATGATTGCTACCCGGACAGCATTTTCGGTCGTCAACGCTGGCAGACGCCTCCCTTTTTTCCTTGAAACATTTCTTGAAAACGTAAAGAAGCAGTTTTACCTTGTTGAGAGAGATGTACAAGACTACATGGCACGCTTTGACGCCGAAGAGGATCCTCAAATCATGCAGGATCTCATACTGCGGTTGGCAGCATGGTTGAAACACTGGGCTCCGTTCCCCGAGTACGCATTTGATTTTCATTTTTTAATATGTTTGCGCTGATTTTTGCAGGTTAGGGCCGACCATGTACTCCGCATTTGCTCTTTCGTTCCAGACTCATCTTTTTTCCATTGTCCCCCCCCATTTTGCCCGTGGTTTCAAGGCGCTTGTTGCATCTATTCTTGCTGCATTCCCATCACCGTATGGTATTGGGACCACCGAAATACTTCCTGATACGAGCGTTCCGAACGCACCTCTGTGGCAAGCATTCGACAAATTAGGTCTGATCGATCGGTACGAGACGATTATTGCGACTGTCGGCTATGAGTTTATTGAGCAACACGTTCTTGAGACTTATGCAGGTGAATGGAGTAGACCAATCCTCAGCGAACTACACAGTTGGATGGCCGAAAAGTTTGTTCCTTGGATGGTGTTGGTCTATGCACACAATGCCTCCAACGGTATGTCCAAACCTCTTTCGATTTGACCCTTCTGTTGAGACCCTTTCATAGCTGATGAGGCACGCTCAATACTCCAAGGCGTGGGCTCGCGTTTTGACTTTCATATGAGTAAAATTCTTTGTGACCTCCGTACACGCGAAATCTGGGATATCATCATCGACTTTCCTGATTCAGTTGGGGCTCTCCGAGACTTACGAGAGTGTTTGCAGCGCGTCGATCAACGGCCTTCTCTCGTTCAAGCGCTGCGCACAGCGTGAGTCTAACACTATGTCCTATCCAGCCATGATATTCAATGCTCAAACCAGTAATCACAAACGACTTCTTCATCCGGGTGCAGATACCAAATTAATTCTTACTCAATATGTTGCAACTATCAAGTGTCTAAGGATCGTTGATCCCCCAGGCGTCCTCCTTTTCAAAGTAGCAGATCCTATCCGTCGATATCTTCGCGATAGACCTGACACAATTCGCTGCATCGTCGCTAATCTAGTCGGTGGCGACTCCGATTCGCCTGATTCCCTCATTGATGATACGGTAGACCCGCCTGGCTCTTCAGGCAGTGTTGGAGAAGGGGGGCGGGCAGGGCAATTACTCGTGAATCCCGCTACGAGGGTTGACGATTATTCTGATCCCAATTGGAATCCAGAACCCCTCGATGCTGGGCCAGAATTCAGGGCGAATAAACCTGGCGATGTCCTGTCCACTCTCGTGTCAATATACGACTCCCAAGATCTCTTTGTCAAAGAACTCCAAGTTCTTCTGGCTCAACATCTATTGTTCATCCCCATTCACTCCACATCCGACAACCTCAATGAGACCACTGAAAGGATAGAAATAGAGCGCCGTAATATCGAAATACTGAAGCTGAGATTTGGCGAGCCGGCGTTGAGTGTCTGCGAGGTTATGTTAAGGGATATGACGGATTCTAGACGTATTGATGCATATATTCAAACTCAATTTGAAAAGCCTAGACCGTCTCCACACAATGCCCAATCCGAAGAGGTATCGAGCAATGTCGTGCACCCTACTATCATTTCACACCACTTCTGGCCTTCATTGTCTACATCGACGTCTTCTGCTACTAATACAACGACTTCAAATAGTGCAGAAAACAATCCTCTCACAATGCCTGGTCAGTTTTTGAACCTGCAACAAGTTTACACATCACAGTTCACGAGATATAAACCCGATAAAACTCTTCGATTTTTACCGCATCTTGGCACAATCACACTTCATCTCGAATTTGAAGATCGCGAAATGGATGTGACTGTCCCACCACTGGAAGCTGCCTTGATTGAACTCTTTTCATCTTCCTCCCCAACCCCTGATGGTAAGGAGGAGACACGTAGTGAAAAGGAGTTTTGGACACTGGATGAGTTGAGAGAAGGGGTAGGCGGCGTTGACAAAGGATCAGTCCTGAAAGCTTTATTGACATGGATTGATTTGGAAGTAATGGAAGAGATAGAAGGGGAAGGAGGGACACCATTGTTTAAAGTCATCGAAGCTCTCGGCGAACGAAATGGAGCTTGTGATACTGGACAGAAGGAGGGAAAGACACGACAAGGCGAGCTTAAAAAATGCTTCTTCCTTTTCAAGTGTTTGACAGTCACGACAGCTGTGGCTGCTCAAGCTCACACACAGGAATCTAGTATCCCTCCTGTTGCAAGTGTACAACAGCAACAGACTGAGCAAATGCGGATGTACTGGAAGGTCTGTACTCACCTCGTCCTCTACAGATATACTCAATGCGTCTTGTTACCTAGTTCATCGAAGGAATGCTCACCAACCTCGGCGGGCTTCCTCTCGACAGAATTCAGTCCATGCTCCGTTTTGCTCCAGGTTACGATCAGACTGTTGATCAGCTCCATACCTTTCTGGAAGCTGCGAGGAGGGAAGGAGTGGTTGTCTGTCGAGATGGTATCTGGAAATTGAATAAATAGATTGATACATTACGCATCGCCATAAGGCTACATGATAACTCACACATCTCGCTGAAAACCATTAACTAACCAACAGTTTCAGAATCAGATTGGTTGATGTGATACAACAATCGGTCATTCTTGCGCAATCATAGGCAGCAATGATTTCAAGAGGGACCTAAAATGGATTTTCATTCTGGTACGGATACGGGATAGTGGAAAGATTCGATACTGTTCGTTGGACCATCAAGCCTTTCCTTCCAGAGTTTAATAGTCTAGTACATAATATATCAGCTGGTCTTTCGACGACTACTGGAAGTTTCATCAAACTTTGGTGGAACTCTAATTTACTTCAACTCTCGAAACTCAACTCAGCCAAAAATGACCAGCGGTGGTTATCTAGTCTGATAACTGCACTACGAAGAGACACTTCCCAGAACGTCCTTCATGAGCCTTACGGATTGGAAAGATATAATCAGGCGTACTCTATTTGATAATGGAATTTATTTGAAGTGTGCATGGGGCCTCAATGATTGGATTTTGAATCCAGAGAGAACTTGACAGGAAAGACACAGTATAATAGATATATCACTAATCATTATAACCCCGCTTCTTTTGCAAACCGTTGGTTCCATTCTGGAGAGCGGCGATGTTTATACCTTGGTCTTTCCATATTTCAATCTGTCGATCTTTTGCAACCTTTCCTGTTTTTTCCTCGTATTGTTGAACAGATAAGGGCCTCTCCCCGTGAGGAGTCGCGCGGAGAGCATGCCTAGTTGCAGGCCAGAAATCGAAAGTTGCGGAATGAGTGACAACCTAGAAGTGAACATTCAGCCCATTCTCAGGTAGCTCATCGGAACCACCAGGCCTACTCGGTTATCCCATATAGCAATCGAATTTGTTTCCCACTTGAATCGAACCTGGTGATCCGTATTTTCACTAATTTGGTGGAAAAGGAATGATAGGATGGCATCCGATTCCGCCTTGGGAACGCCAAGGATGCGCCTCGTGAAACCTATCATTCGATGAGCCAAGCAGGTATCACATCCAAAAAAAATATGCCTCGTACCCGGATTTACGTAAACACTCTTCCAGCCTGTCGCAGGATGAACTCTGACGACAGGATGAACGGTTTCAATTTCTTTCCTTCGGACAGTGAGTCCAGCAGCCCTGGCACCTTCAGCCTGAGCAACCGCAGAATGAAGGGCAGACAAGCCCTCGAGATACTTTTGAAACCCAGAGCTCAGTGAGGAATACAGAGCATATCTCCAGAGATAGTTAGAGAAATTTAAACCAGAGCATATATGATAAAAACTGACCCGGAGCTCCATAAAGTATCTCCACCAGTCTCCGGTCCAGTCAGTACCTTCAAGGACGTTGTGCTCGGGGGTTGGATTTCATATGTAACCTTTTGCCAATGAGAACGAGGGAATAGATCAATTTTTGAAGCCTTACATCCGAGTGCCAAAGCTCTAGCTTTGAGAAAGCCGAGACATCTGGACGGCGAGAAGCGTCATTATACACAACTTAGCAGATATTCAGTCAGCTTGAGCTAGGGAGGAGATATTCTGACTGACCGTGGACTTCTTCCAAACCATTTTTGGGAATAGGAGTAGTAGCATGTTTATGAAGGGGTCCAAAGTGTTGAGCGAGCTCCAACTGTTGGTGAATGTTGATCTCCTGTTCGCGGAAGACTATGGGCGGTTGGGTAAGTGCAGATTTAAGTCAAAACTCTGAACTTACAAACTACCCCTCGTTCCGCAACTAGAAGTGCGCTGGCATTTCAATTATTACATGTCCATAGGAATACACAGTTAACCTTACAGTTCATCCTTCTGCTGAGGCGTTAGTTGCCGCAGATCAATACCTTCCAATTCTGTCCCAATGGCCGGGGTTAGATGCTTCACCCGAGACGCAGCTCCGAAAAGGTTTTTCTTTGATGGGTCAGCATGGAGGCCTCGATCTTCAATGGCCAATTCTGTCAGAGGTTCCCAAGTAATGTCAGGAAAGTATGGCTGATTGATGCTCAATCAGATACAATTGACAAGTGGTACAGAGACTCACCTTGAACTGGGCATGGGTATAAGTTTGATCTCCATCATCACCGATGGAAGGGGAATAAAAAGGGTTAAATAGCTGTGAAGGCTCCAAGTGAGCTTGAGCACTGGCTACAACGGGGGCCATAACGTAAAATTGCAACTCTGTATGACTGACAATAGCTCAGGACTGTTCTTTATATTTTGACGAACGATCTTGTTTCCACGGGGCCGCTACGTCGTTTCTTGTGCACATCTAAGAAGCATTTGGTGTGAAGAAACGCCATCTTGGCGCGATGATCAAGTAACGTGACCTGGGAAGTCTACCTAACCTAGAAAAAAACTTTCATGGATATGCACTGTGCACGATTAATCTAATGGCAGCGAAACTCCCATGTTAAGATAAAGTGATTACAGTTGTAGATATGAGCCGGACTTCAGAATGAAAGTTCCAAAGGTGTTCGAACCCTAGCATTTTGGGTTCAAGAGAGTATCTTGAGATATTGAAGAGGCTCACCATGAAATTCGCCTTCAGTACTTCTACACGATGAAGTGTGCAGTCATCTTGCAAGTCGTGGGATGATTGTTGTCGTCGCAGATCCATCGATATCCAGATTGTTGCGTCCGTTAGAAAAGTAAACGTTGGTCCAAGGGCCGGAGTTTTAAGGCCGTGTAGCAACGATTGATTGGAAGGATCGTTTACAACCTGTAGGTGTAATAGGCTTTTCGAGTCGTTACAATAACAACTAGCAGCGTACCAAAACTGTAGTTGAGTGCTTTTTTGCGATAGTTCTTAGTTGGCGCATCATCTCTGTCATCAGGATGTGGCCTTGGGAAGACATTGGTGTTAAAAGAGGTCCAAGGAGACAAGTGATCTTATCAATCACTAAGTAACCGACGCTTTTGGGTCCGTCCTCAAGTTGAAACCAGGTGAATCCGAGAAAGAACACCCGAAGGAATGTATAGTACCTTGACAGCAGCAGAGACTTCTTCTAGTAAGTCGAAAATTTGTTCAACTTCAAGGATCAGAGACCACCGGATTCTCTCGAGGCAATTCTGGGCATCCTGATACAAGGATGAGTTCTCGGAGCCTCCATTGTAATCAAGCTGAGACACACACTCCTTTTGTCAACTGTGATGCGATATCCGATGCTTTGTCCGCTAGGAGCCCACTAGCAGTATCAACCCAATAAGCAGTCATGTTGGTGTCAGTGGACAAATTAGCCATGACAATATTCAGTATGAACTCCCGAAAGGGATTAGGTTTAGCAGCCACATTTCCGGACAGCCTTGTACTATACCGTTTCCACCGAGCTTGTGTGACCCGAGACTTCAAGAACCCGACCAGTATACGGGACCAGACAGGGCAATATCGGTTCCAATGACTTATTGGACTCCAGTCCGGTCTTCTTGCTTAGTGAGTTTACAGGTACAGAATCCAGGAGACAGCGGGCAGAAAGGCCGATGGCTGATGATGCCTTGGCAACTATAGTTCGATGAAGACTGATTTGGCCGAGGGTGCTTTGAGGCAATTTGCGTATGACATCGACTTCAGCAAGGGAAAGAAAATCGGCCTCCGTTTTTATTCCTTGATTTTCGAGAGACGCGACAACCTCAGGAGGAAGACCGGGAATAGCACTGAGGCGCATGATAATGCCAACTTCGAGAATGTGTCGAAGGTAGTGTGTGTTGGTTCCTATTGTACCATTTTTGGTAACCGTATGTGATATCCAAAATTAGCCTCCTGCGCTCTTCCTGCGCTCATAACTTATCAGGATGTTTATATCACCAGAGTTTTTGGATCATCCTCTGGATTCTGAAAACTAGCCACGTATTATAGTAGATGGAAAGCCTCTGAAGACACCGGGTCCGGACTGTACGTGGATCCGCGAATAAATTCTAGTTAAACATATGCTGAATTCATCTCTTGAGCTATCTTGGGCGAACTTCTTGGGCGAACTTCTTGGCGAACTTCTTAGTGAGTTTTTTCTCATGCCACTGGGAGTACCATTCTACAGAATCGCCACTTCTCCATTTCTCGAGAGCACGAGCTCTGTCACCTGTTTAGAGAGCAGTATGCATATTAGCAGTGACACACGAAGTAACCTCGACACTGCTGTGCTGATATCTCACTGGGAGTAACTCGCATCAATTCGGCTCTTCGCGATGTAAATGAATGAAACGAGACACAATTTTCACAGCTTCCATGAAACTACAACACGTCAGTTCTCTGACATTATCCTACTTGTCGCCGCATCTTTGGATCGTACTGGATCGAGTTAAATGCTGAAGTTCTTTCCTGAATGCTTCATTCCCTTCGGCTTCCAGACCTTACACATGGGATTCCTTCGTGTTGTGCTCTCTCTTATCCTGGCTTTGGTCGTCCAGACATCGAGTATTAACATCACAGTGTCAGTCACTGCACCGACTGCAGCAACACAAGTTGCGCCATCTTTGATTGGGTTTTCGATTGAGCAGGACCGGTGGACCGACTGGGCTGGACTTGATCATGAAAATCAGTTTTTTTCCAATGTGCTCGAGAACCTCAAGGATTTGTCCGGTGAACCCCCTTATATTCGTATTGGGGGTAATAGCCAAGACAATACCAATTTTGACCCTAGTGTCACAGTGCGTCCGCGAATGCATAAGATGAATCAGTCATTGATACTTCGTGAGCAGAATCCACAGATGGTATTTCCTGATCCTACCACCACAGTGCCTTACCCTGAGGCTACAAAAGTAGTCGTTGGTGAATCCTACTACAGATCGGCTCGTTTCTTATTGCCCAGTATGTCATTCACCCTTTTCCCCATCATTCGGTAGTGCCGCGACTATACAAATATGTTTATAGGTACACATGTTGTTTGGGGTATCAATCTTGGTCAGAACAATTTGACTACTGCATACATGGAAGCCAGAGCAATGGTTGAAGCCTTCAACTCCCCCATGATCAAAGACAGAGGGATAGTACTTGATGCTATTGAGATTGGAAACGAGGCGGATCTCTACCCTGGTAATGGTCACAGACCTGGGAACTATACGTCAGCCCAATACGTGAATGAGTAAGTGGCTCCTCCTTGGTTCATAGTATTAATTGAGGCGCCTGGCTACCAGATGGACCGTATTCGCCGCAAATATATCAGCAGCTGTCGGTATTTCGTCAAGCTCTAGTACCAAGTTATGGGGAGCATCATTTGCGGGTTCTTCTCATACCACCTCGGGGTTCTCACCACAAGCTATTTTCAATGAAGGAATCTTGGATAACCCGGCTGGTGATCTCATCTCCACGTAAGATTTAACCCTAGTACGTTTTCCGGTGCTTACTATCCATTCTAGCATTTCACAACACCACTATAGCGGGAGCTTCTGTTCCGGAAATGGGGCGCTCCTCCAAGATCTTATGACCAAAGCATCGATCAGAGGGAACCTCACCATCTTTTCACCTGATGCACAGGCGGTGCTCCAGCACAGAATTAACTATGTCTTAGGTGAAACCAATAGTTTTTCGTGCCACGTAAGTCCTCATGTTTTCCCTGAAACTTACCTCACCGTGAAAAGGGAACTCCTGGTGTCAGTAACACAGCAGGAGCTGCTTTGTGGTCCTTAGATTATGCACTGTTCGCGTGAGTCTCAAGTCAAAAGACATCTTGTTTCCGAAACCGATACACCTCAGGACTCAAGTTCCGGTAACGCGGATTTTCTTCCATGAGGGTGTCGGCTTCAAGTACAATTTTGTAAGTGATCATCTGATGAAATGTACAGTTATCCAGAAGTCGACGCCCATTCATAGATTCAGCCCTTGACCTTGACGAGATCCACCACCGATGGTACTCCATTGCCCAACCCACTACCACCACATGTTCAGCCACAGTATTACGCAGCTATAATTGCAGCTGAGGCTATTGGTAAAAGTGGAAATACCCACATGGTTGAACTCACGATCACCGACTCCAGCATCACTGGATATGCGTTTTATGAAAGGTCGCGTTTGGCTCGTGCAGTTTTCATCAACCTGCATGCATTCTTATCAACTAGTTCCTCACGAGGCCAAACCCATATTGATTTGACTCTTGTTAATGGTTCTGTCGGTTCAGCAACTCTGAAGCGATTAGCCATTAAGTCAGTAAGGGCTCTTATCTTGGGAACTAGCACTGAAAAATGTTTTCAGGCACGCTGATGACACGGCTGATTTGACTTGGGGCGGCCAAACGTACGAAACTAGTGACGGGAAGGTTCGTGGTAGTATGAAGACGGAACAAGTCAATTTAAGTCAAGGATTTGAGATTCAGGATACAGAGATTGTCCTAGTATCCTTCACTCTTTAGCCGCTATCTGGAAAAAAATACACGAATAAGTTCTTTTCCAATTGAGGGTCATTGATTCTATCTACCTAACCCTTGTATGTACTGCGGGCCTGGTTATTCGACGTGATGCTGAAGTCAGCATCGTGACGTAATGATGACCGTAAACTGTCCTTCATGTCTGGCCAACAATACCTTAACACTATTACCGAAAATGCTACCAGGTTTGGAATGCGGCTGCAAGAGTCTTTCTCTGAACATACGCGGGATCTTGCCCTGACCCGTGGGGTTAGCGCTGCCTACCTAGACAACCTCGATGATCGAGCTAAGAACATTCGCAAACAGCTGGATTCAAATAGCGACAGAGAGAAACTGGATGCAATGAAGAGACTCATTGCTGTGTGCCATCTCTTCTACTTATTGTGACAGGAATATCTGACCTTGTGTTCAGCTGATTTCCAAGGGGCGCAACGTTTCAGAGTACTTTGCCCAGGTTGTAAAGAACGTCGCTTCGCAGAATCTTGAAATCAGGAAATTGGTCTATATCTATCTTCTTCGCTATGCAGAGAAAGAACCAGATCTAGCATTACTATCGATCAACACATTTCAAAAAGATCTGACGGACAGCAACCCTCTTATTCGTGCTATGGCGTTAAGGGTCCTGAGCGGAATCAGGGTGCCAATGATAGGGAACATTGTTGTGCTTGCTATCAAGAAGTGTGCAGCGGATGTAAGTCCGTATGTCAGGAAGACTGCGGGACTAGCAATACCTCGATGCAACGAGTGAGAATTGACATTCTTTTCACTAGATATCAGTATTTGAACAAGCTATAGACTTGACTCTAGTCACTCATCATCTCTTATCGAAGTAATCGCTAGTATGTTGAAAGAACGATCACCTCTGGCTATTGGCAGCGTTGCAGTTGCCTTTGATGCAGTGTGCCCAACTCGGCTCGATCTGTTACACCAGCAATATCGTAGATTATGCAGAATGCTCCCAGACGCCGATGAATGGGGTCAAGTTGATTTGATGAATCTTTTACTGAGATATGCCAGAACAATGCTGCCTAGACCTACTGGAGATGAGCTGGATCCAGATGTAATGTTACTGCTGTCTTCAGTTGAACCTATCTTGATGAGCTGCAACCCCGCTGTAAGTCTTCTCCTTTTCAGTCATGGGATCTACCCAGTTTTTTGATGGATCTTTCCCAGTCAGTTATGGCAGCAGCAAGGGTGATCTTCTATACAGGACCACCAGTGTATTTACAGAAGATTGTCCAGCCGCTCCTGAGGCTTCTGCATAGCTCCAAGGAGGTAGAACGCATTGTGCTTGTCTATTTATTAATAGTTGCCCAGAAGTCACCGGTAGGCCACAATTTTTTTACAGTACAGCAAAGCTGATTTTTTGGTTCAGGAACTATTATCCCCTTACCATACTCGTTTTTTTCTCAAAACGAGTGATACTCACAAGGCAAAGCGCGACAAGATTCGACTATTACTCAGAATCCTGAACCTGGACAATTATGGTGCAATCCTGAGGGAGTTCATCGTGCGAAGTCCTAGAACCCTATCTTCCGAGCTAATTGGCTGTGTAGGATTATTCAGATGACATCCATGACAGTATAGTGAATGACTCTCTTCATGCGATTGGGTGTTGCGCACTTGCTATCCCCGAATCAACACAACAATGCCTGACAGCTTTGATTCACATGATTCAGAGTGGAAATGGTCCGTAGGGTAGACTGCCTGGCGCAAGCATTGGTATTGATGTCCGTCGTCACAGACAGCGTTACGAATCCAGCAGTCATGGTACTCAAAAACCTTGTCCAAAATCAGCTGTCCTCCACTGTGCAAGGAATGGCCAGCTCTTCCCGCGAGATGTCCCTCTCAATCATCGCTCGCCTTTCCAGAAAAATAGATGAGATAAAGAATACGCAAGCAAGAGCGTGTATTATCTGGCTTGTTGGACAATATGCTGCATCAAATGATCCAACTTCGGGCCCTGAAGGGATCTCAGAATGGGCGCCTGATGTACTTCGAAAAACTGCCAGAACCTTTGGACAAGAGGTGCGGTACTACTAAATCATGTCTACTGTACACTACTTATTTTATCAGGCTGTGCTTGTCAAACTCCAAATTGTCACCCTCGCAGCCAAATTGCTTATACTATCTCCTGCAGACCGAACCCTTGTTCTTCTTTCGCAGTATGTGTTCTCTTTGGCTCGTTACGATACCAGTTACGACATAAGAGACCGTGCGAAGATGATTACCTCTCTGCTGTCTGGTGTGTTGCCGAGTCTTTTTCCCGGGTCTCAGGAAGAGAGGGGTGGTGTTGTCTTGAGACGGGAACAAGTTCTTCTGGTGCTTTTTGAAGGAAAAGCTGGAGTAATTGTGGAGCAAGGTGGTCACTTTGGTAAATAATATCAATGATCGTATCTCAGATCCATTGACCCGACGTCTTTCAGAAGATGGATATGCCCTTATCGGCTCTCTTAGTGTGGTTCTTGGCAAGCCCATGCAAATGGACAGTTTGCTGCCCGATTGGCTGGAAAAAGGTGTTGAACCTTCTTTGAGAGATTCAGAGGACGACAAGCCCATCGCACCGGTAGTGATGGCTATTTCATCGACTAGTCAACGTAGCATGACAATGGCTATACCTGTCACTCTGACTCCTACGTCGGCTTCGAGGCCCAATTCAAGGCAGGAGAACACTAAAGGTGTCTTTGCACAGGATTTGGAGAGTTTTTACGCGGACGCTATAGACTCTCAAGAAGAGGAAAGCGAAGAAAGCGGAAAAGACGAGCAAAGTCAGGACGAAGTACATCACGATGAGGATGATGACAGTAGCGAGGAAAATGGAAGTGCAGAGGGCAGCTCAGGCTCAGATGACGAAACAGAGGAAAGTACGAACGATGAGGTCGGTATCAAGAACGAGGACTCCGTCATTCCGAGGTAGTTGCACTCGTAACTTATGCATAGAGTATCTTAGATGGACAATTAATTGACTGTACCCTCGCACACGACTGTAAATGATCGTAGTAGTATCAACCGGGAGAGTCCCATGGACATCCGTCAGCAAGGGGAAAGCTAGAGACTCCAATCATGACCACATCGACCCCACATCCAACATGAGCGATAGCAGCTCATATTTTGGTATATTTAATGATAGGTCTGGCCCGCGCTCCCTGACATTCTCTCCGTGTCACGATCTAGGAAATTCAAGCTATATAATAACCAAATTGAAACTCAAGATGCAACTACAGTCGAACCCTTGGATCCACCAAGGGTGACCCTAAGTAGACTTGATAATGGAGAAAGCTAAGTGCAAGGCAACAAAACAGTAAATAAAGCAAGTTAAGTATAATATGATAACATGGGTGCTAATGTCAACAGAGCATGAAGTAAACAAAGGACAATATAAGAGAGGTAGTGACGTTGTCATACATTGTACATACAAGCAAACGATGAAAAGATTATCCAATAATATTAGCGATATTATTATCGATGGATTCAGGCGTTGTCGTGGACGCCCAACGGTTGACCACCTTTCCATTCTTGTCGACCAAGAACATCTCAAAATTCCACTGAAGGCGAAATATAAGTCATGACTATCAGACACGAGATCTCTATACCTTGATACGGGTCAAACCCAAAAGGCCAGCTTTCTCTTTCTTCAGCCATTTGTAAACTTCGTTGGCGTTGTCACCATTTACATCCGACTTCTTCATCAGGGGGAATGTTACACCATAATTGATGGAGCAAAAGCTCTGGATCTCTTCAGCAGAACCTGGTTCTTGGTAAAACTTGAAGACCACGAGCTTCAATTCCAAGAATCGATGTCAGAGGGACAGGGGTATGACGACATACCTGATTACAAGGGAAACCTAGAACGACCAGTCCCTTGTCCTTGTATTTGTCATACAGAGCCTGAAGTCCGCGATAATGGGTAGTGAACCCGCTATGGATGAGAACGAGTATGAATCAGTCTGAAACTTCCGTAATTTATACAGCCTACCACTTGGACGCAACATTTACAATCAGGACCGTTTTGCCTTGTAAGTCTGCAAAATCATACATGTTGCCATTGGGAAGCTCGGCTTTCAGGGAGTAAAAACCACTCGACATTTGTAGTAGAGAAGGTGACGCAAGTTGGAGAGGAATTTAAGCGGAGGGTTGACCGTGTGACGCATGTGATTGGAAGAAACAAAACGAAACGACTTCCATAGTACGATATGAAGAAAACATTGGTAAGATAC
>Ga0153922_1000567_pt1 | contig 14629 bp, 15 predicted proteins | sample TSNJ006MetaG_FD_104723 | JGI IMG/M metagenome (GOLD analysis project Ga0153922, IMG submission 104723) | Attine ant fungus gardens microbial communities from New Jersey, USA - TSNJ006 MetaG | ecosystem: Host-associated > Fungi > Mycelium > Unclassified | place: USA: New Jersey, Brendon T. Byrne...
CAGAAGAAGTCTATGTTTGTAAGGCGCTACCATCTCTCCATTTTTGACCGTCATTTCCGGCATTAACGCGTATAGCATCTGCGTAAGGAAGAGCCGAATAAGCGGCTTCAGTCGATCAATATGTGCGGGATTAATCACCATATAGAGTGCCACCGGCGTATTACTATCCATAATATCGACCATTTTAAAATGGCATTTATTAGTATTCGAGACAATGACGGGGTCAGAATACAACTCCAAATATTTCACCGCCGAGGACAGGACGGATGAGGCCTCCGGAGCCTCACGGTTTAACATTTCCATTGCGACTTTTTGTACAAGCGGATGACACTTAGATTCGAGCGCATTGCCCCTTGTATCGTAAAATACCTGACCATCCAAGGCATGTTCATATTGCATCCATTCATTCATGGTATCTTCGTAGGATTGTGCAGGTTTTGTCAATTCACCCAGGACATCGGCAAGGTTGCCGTTTGTTCCTTCCTTACGTGATTTATAGAGTATATGAGTAATCGCGCCCGAAAGTAAGCTTCTAGCCGTAGATTCCCAATGGTCGTTCTTCTGTTTACCCTCCGGATCGGCCAGGATTCCAGATATATTCATAACATCACCAGTTTCATATGGTGTCCCCAAACGTATTTCTTCTATAGGATTGTGCGCCGCTGAGCGCCCCGATACCGCGTCCGTTGGATCCCAGCGCAAAACCTTATAGCCTTGAGACTGCTTAAATCCTGCGGTAAAACCCCAATTTTCACCCTTTATATCCAGATTAACGATAGACATATCGGATTCAGCCAGCAGCGTTGGCAGAACAATCCCTACGCCTTTGCCGCTGCCAGTCGGCGCAAAGACAAGGACGTGCTGTTTGCTGTTATCGCGTAAGTAATATTGACGTCCATTCCCCTGATCGATCCAGCTGCCAACATAAATACCTTCTCCGGATTTTCCTAGAGGTGGTAAAAGACCCGCTGCTTCAATGTCTTTTCGTTTGGCAAACTGGGCAGACCCATGTACAGTCTTTGCCGACCGCGAGGAACTTAAGGATAAACGAGTACCTAGTATTAAACACAGAATGCCGGAACCGGAGCCTAAGAACAGCAACAAAAAACTTTTTTTAAATGGTTTATAATTGCCATGTTTATGTTTATAGGTTTCAGACCAGGTAAATAATTTAAACGGCTGATAAAATTTTATACCTGCGATTTTTACCCCTCCCGCTAACCGGTTTTTTCCCACCGTCATAGCAAAATGTTGCGTTCCGGCAAAGCAAGACAACAATATTATGAATATACCGACTATCGCAATTTTTCTCCCCGGGTAAATTCTTTCTTTCTTGTGTTGATAAGAAAATTCACCCTCTTTAATCCTTGTATTACCCATAAATATCCTCCTGGTATTGTTACAAAATACAAGATTTTTTATTACACTATTTGTAATGACCGCGACCTGCTTTTATTCTTTGCTAGTTCCTGTGATTGTGTCTGCGATAGAATTTTTACTTTAGCTTTTTCTCCTGTAGGCTGATAGCTGATAGTACACCGACAGCCTTTTTTAGGCTGGCTGGATTGGGAAAACGCATTTGACTTATGTACTATCAGGGAAACTTTACCTACCTTTTGAACTGTGATTTCTCTATCGACATATAGGATATCTCCTTTATAAGTACATGCCGTCTGTGCCGCATAAACTTTGATATTTTGGGGAGCTGTATCACACAGTAGTTTTAGCTCCTTGACTTTATTTATAGTTTCCTCGCCAAGGATATTTTTTGCCGATTGCGTTTGGCTGACCTCGTGCCGTTGCGTTCTACCATGCTGTAAGATAAAATCTGCCGCCTTTTCGGCCGCAGCGGCAGCCCGAAAAAAATCATTGGGATCTTTTTTAAGCATATTGATGTAATGCTGGACATATGCGGCTTGATTTTGGCGGTGTCCTTCCGACAGTTTTAGCCCGACTTCTGGCTGCACAAACATTGAACATATCTCTGCAATGAGTTCTTCTTTCGCCCTAAAATTCATATTAGAGTAATTTTCTACAATCTTCCTGTCAATTCTTGTTTCATGACCGGTCCAGTGACCAAGTTCATGCAGTACCGTGGAATAATACCCTTCTTTATTATGAAAAAGGCTTTTTTCAGGCATGTATATAGTATCTGTCTTAACGTTATATTGAGGTTGATCGCCAAGATGTTCTATTTTGGCTCCTGTCTTTTTTATTAATTCTTCTGCTTTTTCAACCGGATTCCACTGATGACTGTTCGCCGCTGTGAACGGAGGCACGCCCTCAAGCTGAGAAGCATGGAACATCGGATATAACATTACTTTAGGTCTAGCGAGTCTAACCATCTCTTCTATTTCTGTTCCGGTTTTCGTGTCTGTTTTCTTCTGTTTTTCCTCAAAAACCCAATATTCCGTATGAGCCTTGGCTTTCTCACCTTTCTTAACTATCCAGCCGGCATTGTTTGCTTGTTTGAAGGTGCACCAACGAGGGTCGTTCTGGAATCTCGGCATCTGCTTCTGAGCAATCATCAGCCGAATGGCATTGCTTCCCTGGTATCTATAGCCAGATTTGGCGTTTTGTGGCATATCCATCTGGTTCCAATCCTGCTGCCACGGCGCCGTACCTCTTTCTATGGCAGCAACTAAATAATCAACGATTTCCTTTCTTTGATCAAAACATCTGTTCATTGCACTTACACCGCTTTTAACTGTTCGGTGTCAATTTCTTCCTCTACCTCCGGAACCTCGTCCGGCGCGACGTAGCCTTGGCTGTCGAGTTGGCTCGGTGCCACTCCGCAAAGTTCCATCATTACCTCTTGTTCGGCTTTTGTCATTACTTTCTTCTCCTCTCTTTTTCTTTTCGGCCCTGTGAGCCTTCGCCACTGTTTCCTGCAACTCAAGGTTCGTAATTTTAATGCCATTTTGCGCCGCGATATCTATACAGAGTTCTTTATATTTTTTGCTACCGTGGATTTCACAGCCACCCCACTTTGCCGCCGCCAGTTGTAAAGTAGCCAAAACCGCTTCTTTTGTAACTATCGTTGTCCGAATAGACAAGCCTGTATCGACCAGCAACGGCTTATCTTTATCCTTTTTCCTGTAACCGACCCCTCCAGCGACTTTTACAGTTTCAAGCGCAAAAATTCCGATACTTTTTTTCTCTTCCTGCCCTTCTTTTATTGCAGTTACTGCATTTCGTATATATTTTTTCTTACTACAACGGCTTCTATTAAGTTGCTCCCGTAGATTTTTTCTTTCCTGGGCGTGTTGATCCAGCAAGTCCCGACGTTCTTTTGCCATCGCAACAGCCATGACGGATTGTATAAAATTACGTTCCACGCCCCGACCTTTCCAGCTTCCACTGAAAGTCTCGGTTCTATTCAACTTTTGTATTGCTTTTAATTCTGTGAATTCTTGCGATTGTTTCTTTCGTAATTCAGTCCAAAGTTCTTTTTCTGTTTTTTCCTCTTTCTTAGTTACCACGCCAATATTTTTATTTTGTTCTTTTGGCTGAATTTTTTTATTCTCAGATTGAACCGAATCAGGGATTTCTTTATATTCTCCAAACTTCTTCATTAATTGTGCTAGTGTTAATTTTTTTGAAATATTTGACGCTTTAACCTCCTGATTATCCAGAACAAAAACAGCCCCGCTTCCTTTCTTGCAATAAGTAATATTTTCATTCTTTAAAGCTTCATGAAACTTTTCCCAAGAGCTAAGATTTTGCATAAACGATGAAGTAACAATATCTCTTATTTTTGTCTGCGCCGAGCTCTCACCGGTATGTGCTTCATAGTCACGAGCTTTTTGTATAATTGGCTTTTCTCTTTCTTTTTTATCAACTGCGACTGCAATGACCTGCTCACTAACAATTGTGTAATGTTTACCGTTCAGTTCTCTGCCCCAACCCTGGGTAAGTTCTATTTCCCGAGTCGCTTTTTCAAGCGCCTTTTTTGTCCATCTGTTGGCCGGCTGAATAGCGGCATATGTCTCTGGATGAACCCTGTTGAAAGCGACATGTAAATGGACATGCTCTGTGTCTTTGTGCAATCCATATACGCATTGCGCCTCGTCTAAATTTAAATTTTTAGTTATGATATCTATAGCTTCTTCTACCTGCGCCTGATTTGGGTTTTCGTTAAATGGCCACGAGAGTACGATATGAAATGCGGGTTCTTGTATACGTTTATTTTGTACCGCCGTGCTTTCCATCTCCGTTGCCACAAGCGCAATAAAATTCTGAGTGGTTTCCAGTCCAGGGAAATCTTCAACCAACGATAGATTACGAGTATTAATGTAATTGCATTTATCGCCATGCCCAGCGCCAGCTATGTAACGAACCAGGGCAAAAAAAGAGCTTTTACCGTCTTTACGCGGACTTATGACCTTACCTATCATGAGACAGACAACTGACTTAAATGTTTCACAGCCTCACGAATCTCGAATATGGCAGAAGCTGTATCACTGCTATAAGCGCCATTTGACTCATTATGTACGTGTTTTAGTAACCCGCCAATCCGGCGTAATTCATTAACTACATTTGCTTCGATTTTTGATGTAATACGCCGATTGTTTGCCGCACGGCGTATAAATTCTGAGATAGTAAGACCGCTTGCATTTATTTTAAATAAAAGCGTTTCGTATTCTTGCTCTGATAAGCGCACATGTATTATTTTTGTTTTGTAATGTTTTGTCGTCATGGCTTTTGTTCCTTGTTTTTTATTTACGGAGTCCAGAGGCAGAGCCTCTGGCAAGCCAGCAGAGTAAGAAGCGTAGCGCCGAAACTTGCTGGTGGCACTTGTATCACACGCTACGTGTGATACAAGTGCCTGCTTGTCCAAGCTTTGTATCCTATATATGTATCGCATAAGAACATTAAACAAGAATTAATATACCCGAGGTTTTTAAGAACTATCCGAGAAAAGGTGCGATTTTAAAAGATCGCTATAAAATCTGAATACTACATGCGATATTATCAAAAAAGATAAGAGGAAGGTTAACAAATGAGGGGCTTGAACATAACCTTGGAACGGCTAATGGACATTAAATCGTTTTTAGAGTCGCTCGAAGTACAAGAAAAGAAGGTCTTTTCTAAAAAAGAAGCTGTTGTTTTTTTAAAAACAACTATTGAAGAATTATTTGCAAAGAATTATACGGCGGAAGAAATTTCCAATTTTTTAAAAGATAAAGGGTTCGATATTTCAGCAAGTACACTGCGTAAATGGGTCATGGAAGGATCAAAAAAGCGCGAAACAATAAAGAACACAAAAAATCGTAAATCAGGAACACACAAAATCATTCCAAAAGAATTAAATAAAGCAAAAAAAGAAGAAAATATAAAACCAGCAGAGACAAAAGTATCGGTTGTCGAAATACAGGATCAAGTTTCCGCTCGTTTTACAATCACAGAAGATACACCGCTTTAAGCCTTCCTTAAGGAGGAAATCAAAGAATGAAATGCTATATAGTTGGTGGCTCTAAGGGCGGTGTAGGAAAGTCAATGATGTCTATAGGATTGATAGACTACTTAACGCGGCTCCAGGAAAAAGAAGTCATATTAATTGAAACCGATACGTCCAATGCAGATGTGGCTAAAATTTACAAGTCTGATACATGTGTTGATATTGTGCCGCTGGTACTTGATACCGCCGATGGCTGGATCGAGCTCGTTAATATGCTTGAAAAATCAAAAAAAGATGTCGTTATTAATACGGCAGCTAGATCAATTGATAGTATAGAAAAATACGGAAGTACACTGACAAATGTCTTATCGGAACTAACCCTGGATCTATGTAGTTTTTGGATTATAAACAGGCAGCGTGACAGCCTGGAACTACTTAAAATGTATAGTCAAAATATTCCCGGAACATTGCATGTGGTACGTAACAACTATTTTGGCGGATCTGAAAAATTCGATCTTTATGCTTCATCCAGTCTAAAAAAAGAGCTTTCCTGCCGTGGAGAGACTCTTGACTTTCCCGACCTCGCAGATCGCGTCGCTGATGAAATATACAGCAAGCGCCTCTCCATACCTAAAGCGCTTGAAGAAATGCCTCTCGGCAACAGAGCGGAGTTAATGCGTTGGCGCCATGTGATGTGGAATATGTTTAATGGAGTGCTTTTAAATGATTGACGATAACATAAAAACTTTCGAAACTTTTTTCGGTGAAGGAGCTGAAGAAGAACAACTACATATGCGCGAACTTGCAGAAAAACTAAACATTAAACATAATGACGCTATCTGGATTATTATCTACGTTTTTAATTATTTCGGCCGCCTATATTCAGACCTCCCCCAGCGGGTAGAAAACAGCGCAAAAAATCTCTTGGAGCATGTAAAAGCTGAAAGTGCGGCGCTTGCTCAAAAGGAAGTAGATTCAACAAAAGATAAATTAGCGACTGCCGTAATTGAATCAGCTAAAAATATTGCAAGTAATCAAAGCCTTATCAGCTATTTAGTACTAGCTGCCGCCTTTAGCATAGGCGTATTCTGCCTATGTTTGCTTTGTTTTGTCGCTGGCGCAGCGATTGCCGGTAAGGGCTGGGGACGAACCCCCATAGACGCATTACTTCTGGCTCCGGCAGGTTGGATTTTACCAATCTGCATCACTCCGATGGCCGTGTTTCGCGGATTATACGCTTTTAATGCCTTTCGATATGGCAGGAACAAAAAGGAACTTATACGATTTTTAATCTGTATATCTCTAATTATTTTTGCAATATTAACTATATTTCATATTTTTTAAAACATATTTTATTAGGTGTTTTTATTATATGTAATTTATTAAACGTCAAATAATAAAAATCTCTTGAATGTTAAAAAGTCCATAAAAATTCTTTAATACTAGAAAAATTAACAAGACTTGCGATCGCAAAGCGGATCAACCCAAACAGGAAGAGAAAAAATCCTGAAAAATAATCGACCAGGATAAAATATAAACATAATATTTAAAATATTTTATATTAGATGTTTTTAATATTATATTCTTCTAATATTGGTAGCTTGAATGTAAATTTTATAGCAATCACTTTGCGCCCATGTTTTTCGGTTTCCCAGTCATAGCGCAACGAAGTATGTTGAGTTATTTCTCTATGCGCCGGTTCTAATATTCTGGTACGAAAGAATTTAAAGTTTTTTCTGTGATATGTTTCACAATTTAGAAAATCTTGCAATTTTTCTATATCAATTTTAAAACATAAACAGCTTTGCCAACTAGATAATAATTCAAACAAGCGTTGAGTTTTTACAGTAGAAAGTCTTAAATATTCTTGTATCGGATATTGAGTAAAATGCTCTCTTAATTGCAATAAATGCGGTTTTAAATCTCTATGTATATTAATAGTGATTATATTAGTTCTTTTATTTATTTTTAATTTACTAAATAGTGGGTATTTAATTATTTCATCATTATTTATTTTAATTTTTGCAACAACTTCTAGCCATTTATCTGATTGTTTATTTATAATATCATAATATAATCCGCCACGATTCTTTTCAGACATTAATACTGTCATTGGAATATTATAATCTTTAAAATCGGCATCTTCTTTATTTATTTTAGATAAAAAAATGTTAAACAACCGACCAAATAAAACAGAATTAACTTTTGAAATCTCACTGCGTGCTAATTCATTAGATTTAGTAACAACCGCTCTTAATATTTGTGTTTTTGTTTCTTTGGTCAGATTATTTTTTTCGATGATAATGTTTTCAATTTGCATATAATCACCTCTGCCGGAGTTAACATATTATCACCTTATTGGGACACGGATGTCAACTAGTGTCCTAATAAGGTGATATAATTTGATAAGAACGCTTTGCCTGGTGTGGATGTATTAGATCGGATTGGAAAAAGTAAATCAGACGATGGCCTAGCCATGTAATTATAGGTTTACTAAATTTACAATTTACGTTTGTTATGAACTAAAATTCACTCATCTTTTTTTGCTAAGTTCTTTCAATATGGAAAATTAAAATATATCTGTATGCGCACCTGTTCGGTCAAAATGAACATGTTCATCATCTGCAGCATAAATCAATAACCAGTCAGATTCTATGTGCAAATCACGGCGGGGCTTCCAGTTACCCTTTAATGCATGGTCGCGCAATTTTGCAGGTAATGGCTTGTCATCAATGAGCAATTGCATAATCTCCTTGAGTAATTGCATGTCCTTACCGCGTTTTTGCGCCTGTTTTAAATCTTTTTTAAATTGTCCTGAATAGCTAACTTTACGCATGGTTAAATATCAAGCTGTTTAAACAGGTCAGCTATATTTAGTGCGTGATAAACATCTTCTCCCCTGTCGGATTTCTGCATAGTATTTATGGTTAACTCATTCGGTATCCTGTTACTTTCAACATAAACACGTATCAGGTCACGCAAAATCTGAGAAGCTGGACGGTGCTTACTCTCTGCGATAATCATAAATTCGTTTTTTAAATCTGATTCGACCTTAGCCGTTATGATATCGTCTTTCAAAATAGACATTTTCTAAACCCCCTAGGTAAAATCTTTATAGGTATTATAATATATAAACAACAAACTAACAAGGTATTACTTTTTTTATCTCCTATAGTACGTGCTTAAAAACCGTTTTTCATACCTTCATCGAAAAATAGAAAGAAATCGTGTCGCCAAACAGCATTTTGATCACATCAAAAATTAATAAAATTATCCACAAAAACTAAAAAAACATATCCACATAGCGAGAAATTCTGTCCCAATAAGCGAGAAATTCTGTCCCAATAAGCGAGAAATTCTGTCCCAATAAGCGAGAAATTCTGTCCCAATAAGCGAGAAATTCTGTCCCAATAAGGCTCAAAAAAATCACTAATTGCAAGGCTTCACGAGGGGGGAGAATTTAAGAATTTAAGAATAATAAGAAATAGTAGAATAGAAAAACTGTGGATAACTTCAAGACCAAAAACGCGGGGCGCTATGCCGCCCCCGCACCCCCGGCTACTCCGCAAAAATATTGCGGAGCCAGAACAAGAAAATAAAGGGATATTTATTAAGGTAACGATATACAGAACAAAGTTTTCTGTAACAACTGATAACTACAAGAAAATGGACAATGCAAAAATAACAATCTCAATTTCGTTGTTACGGATACGCAAGAATCTCTATGCGCCATCAAAATTTGGATTTGCAGATTGACGCATTAAAAACTGCCGGCGTTCTGGAGCGCGATATTTTTGTAGAAAAAGCCTCCGGAGGCTCAAAAGAGCTGCGCCCACAGTTAGATTTGTGCCTGCGTGTATTACGCCCAGGCGATACATTGGTGATATGGAAGCTTGACAGGCTGGCTCTCGCAGTTTAAAAGATTTGATTAACATTCTTCACGATCTAGAAATAAGGCAAATAAATTTAAAATCAATAACCGAGGTAATTGATACTTCTACCCCTACCGATTGTCTCATGTTTCAGTTATTGGGCATTCTAAGTGAGTTCGAGCGGAATTTAATAAAAGAGCGTTCTATGGCTGGTCTGGAAGCCGCAGGAAAACGTGGCGTTATAGGCAGCCGCAAATATAAATTAACACAGATGCAGCAAAAAGCCTTGATAGCAATGTATGAAAAGAGTATCCCGATAAAAGAGATATTGAAACACTTTAAAATTTCGAAAACTTGTTTTTATAATTATTTACATAGGAATAATATACTGAATTAATGTTAAAAAAACGAATAAAGTGTTTAATATAAAATAATATACTGAATTAATATTAAAAAAACGAATAAAGTGTTTATATTTATATACTTTTCTTACATATTATTGCAAAACTTACCTATTTTTAGTAATATATGCAATGCTCCGCCAAACTTCTGTTTAACAAGCTTGCAAAGGAGTGTCATACTTGGATCTAAATGCAGTTTTTGCCAGATCCATAAGAAAGATTCGTGAGGATAACGATTTTACACGCCGACAAGTTGCGCAACGAGCGCAACTTTCTGTTAAATATATTGCAAAAATTGAGCAAGGTGTTCACAACCCAAGAGTAGATACCATATTAAAATTATGTAAAGGTCTTAAAATAAGTCCTTCTGAATTATTTTTTGAGATTGCAGACTTAATTAGTATACTAGAAATGGATAAAAATAGTGAATAGTTCAAATGAAATTGTAATTAAACGAAACTTAGACAAGTTACGGCGTGAAATGGGTGATGATATTGCCAAAGCTATGCAAGACAGAAAAATTGTCGAAATAATGCTGAATCCAGATGGCGTGGTATGGATTGATAGCTTGGGATCTGGCATGAAACGACTATGTAATATGGATGAAACAGCAGCACTACAAATGCTTGGAACGATAGCACATCTGTTAGGAACCGTTATCAACGCGGAAAATCCAAAAGTGGAAGGCGAGCTTCCAGGCGACGGCAGCCGTGTTGAGGGCGCAATTTACCCAATTGTTCAAAAACCGACGTTTGCAATACGTAAAAAAGCGTCAGAAGTATATCCTTTGACAGATTATGTTACAGAAAGCAGAATAAAAGTTCATGATTATGAAATTATTAAAAAAGCTGTTACTTCTAGAAAAAATATTTTAATAGTCGGTGGTACTGGATCAGGAAAAACAACGTTTGCCAATGCAATTTTAAATGAAATGACAATACTAACGCCGGAGCACAGAGTTTTAATTCTTGAGGATACAGAGGAACTCCAATGTTCAATGCCCAATAAAGTGCCAATGAGAACGAATGAAAATATTACCTTGCGACAATTATTAAGAATGGCAATGCGTTTGCGCCCGGATCGAATCATTGTGGGCGAGGTAAGGGGCGGTGAAGCGCTAGATATGTTAAAAGCGTGGAATACAGGGCATCCCGGCGGACTATGTACGGTACATGCCAATGACGCCCTTGCCGGATTAATACGTATTGAGCAGTTAATTTCAGAGGTATCGCAGTCACGGATGGTTGATTTAATCGCGGAAGCGATAGATCTTGTAATTTTTTTACAGCGTCACCCGACAAAGGGTCCACAATTATTGGAAATAATAGAGATAAAGGGAGTGAATGAAGATCAGTACCAGTATAAAAATCTACGGGAATAATTTGGGAAGCACCTAAAAAACTTAAGGAGGAAAAAAGTAGAAATGACTATTATTGGTAAGGCTAATAAAAAAATAGCGATCAGTGTTTTCTTGTGTGTGGCAATATTCACGATATTATGCGTCTTTGTAGATAACGCAATTGCGTCTGAGGGATCAGACTTACCATGGAACACCGGTCTTGAGAAACTAATAAACGTTTTTTCCGGTAAAACAGCACTGTTTGTCACCGCAGTCGGAATTTTTGCGCTCGCTGGAATGGCTATTTTTGGCGGCGATCTGGGAATGGTAGGTAAAGGTCTAATGATGACAGTAATTGCGGGTAGTATCCTTGGCGGTCTTATGACCGTAGCAAATTATTTTGTTCAATCCGGATATTTGATATGACCGAAATGGAAGAGCTGAGGATTATCCCGGTTTTTAAATCCCTAGTAAGACCTCAGCTGTTAGCAGGCGGTGACAGAGCTTTGGTAATTATTTTACTCTTGGTCAGCGCATTATTAATGGGCCCAGGAGGTTTAGGAGCCGCGAATTTAATTAATTTTGGTATAGGAATAATTGTTCTGCTTTTTGGCATGAGTATTTTGCGTAAGATGGCCAAGTTCGATCCTTATGCTTTTCCCATTTTTAAGAGAGCTATGCGATATAAAGAGACTTATAGCGCCTCGAGCGGATTTCGTTTTAAAAGTAAGTAAAGTAAGTGAGGTAGCTTTATGACATTTTTTAGTCAAAAACAAAAAGCTCCAGGTTTTTCTGAGCTGCTTCGTTACAGCCATATGATAGCGCCGGAAACAATCCAGCTAAAGGACGGGGGGTTTTTAGCCGGATTTTGGCTGCGTGGTCCGGACTTGGAAAGCTCTACCTTCGCCGAGCTTGAATATTTATCAGAAATGATGGGGCGCATGCTGTCGCAATTAGATACGCGCTGGCATGTGCATTTTGAATTTTTCCGCCGTGAAACACATGACTATCCTTCGTCAAATTTTAATGAAATAACACCGCAGTTAATCGACCTCGAACGTTACGCTCAGTTTGCACAAGAGGAAGGCCATTTTGAGTCCTTGCAAGCAATGTTCATAACCTATTTACCTCCCGGTTTTGAAAAAAATGCAATATTCCAGCGAGCGAATAAAATGTTAATAGGTTCAGAACACGAAGCTCAAGAAAATATCATTCAAAAACAGCTTGCCAGATTTGAAGAAACGCTGCAATCTCTTGAGGATTCTATCTCGCTGATTATGTCTGTTCACAGAATGACACATGTTCCTGATGGAGAGAATCCATTTTCAGGACATAATGAGTTGTTGCAGGCTATAAACGCCTGTGTTAACAATAAATGGCACGACGTGAAATTGCCGAGAGTGCCGGAATACCTGGACTGTTTGTTAGCAATGGACGCTATTAACGGCGAGAAGCTGGAATACAATAATGAGTATGTTCTGACGGTGTCTTTAGCAAATTATCCCGCTGGAACCTTCCCGGGGATTTTAGATGATTTACAAAGATTGCCTATAAGTTTACGCTGGTCGAACAGGTTTATTTTAACCGATCAGCAGGAAGCAATTGTACAGATGGAAACAAAACGCCGGCAGTGGGCACAGAAAATAAGAAGTTTTTTCTCCCAGGTGACCGGCATCGAAACGTCTAAAATCAATCAGGATGCTGTGAGCATGGTTGACGATCTTGATAACGCTATAGAGCTTGCACAGAGTGGCGAAATAGTGTTCGGTAATCACACGAGCACGGTTGTATTACGGCATAAAGATTATGAAACGCTCCATGAAATGGCACGAGATGTCGTAAAGATTTTTGAAAAAAACGGTATAAACGCGCGCATAGAAAATTTAAATAACCTTGAAGCGTTTATCGGATCACTACCTGGACACGCACAGGAAAATATACGCAAACCGTTAATTAATTCATTAAATTTTGCCGACCTGGTTCCATTAAGTGCAGATTGGATCGGTGAAAAATATAATCCGTGTCCTTTCTACCCGCCAGAGTCTCCGTCATTATTACAGGCCGCGACTATGGGCAGCACGCCGTTTCAACTCAATATACACGTTGGTGATGTTGGGCATACGCTTGTTCTTGGACCAACCGGCAGCGGCAAATCAACCCTGTTGGCCATAATAGGCGCGCAATTTTGCCGTTATACGGACGCGCAAATATTTTACTTTGATTATGGACGGTCAATATATCCATTAGCAAATAGCCTGCGCAGCTCTGTTTTTTACGATCTTGGACATCAAACCAACGAAATTTCTCTATGTCCGTTGGCGGAAATCGATCAGGAAGATGTTTTGGAGTGGGCAGGGGAGTGGCTCGAAACACTTATTGAAATGGTATCTCCTGGTTTGGTAACGCCGACTCGCAGAACCCGATTATTTGACGCACTGAAGAATCTCGCAAAATCCACCACATTAGCCAGCCAGCGGACACTAACGCAATATATTACATCCTTGCAGGATGACAAACTCAAAGAGGCTCTGGCATTTTACAGCCTTAATCAATCCGGGGGATACCTCCTTGATGGAGATCACGACGACATAACATATGTTGCTTTTAACGTGTTTGAAATCGCGGCGTTGATGGAGCGAGAAAAGATTGCACCGGCGGTATTGTCTTATCTGTTCTTTCAGGTTCAGCGCCGTTTGAAAGGTCAGCCTTCTTTGGTCGTTATAGACGAAGCGTGGACGGCTTTAAAAAACCCGCTTTTTGCGGAGAAAATTCGTAATTGGCTTAAGACATTTAGAAAGCTTAATTGTGCTGTTGTCTTGGCGACGCAATCGCTGTCCGACATCGTTAAAAGCGACATAAGAGATGCTGTTTTAGAATCATGCCCGACAAAAATTCTGCTTGCAAATCCAGACGCCAGGGGCGTAATGGCCGGCGGTCTATATCGTGACTATCTGTTGCTTAATGACCAGCAAGTAACACTTATTGCGAACATGGCTCGTAAGAGAGATTATTATGTGGTCTCTCCTTTAGGTCGCAGGATTTTTTCACTTGGTCTAGGTCCTGTTGCGTTGTCTTTTGTCGGCGCGTCTGGTATCGATGACTTGCTCAGAGTGGAAATTTTAAAGAATAAATATGGCTTTGAGTGGCCAGCCTACTGGCTTAAAGAGCGAGGTCTTGATCTGTGGGCGGAGAAATGGTTTGAACTCGAACAGGAAGGTTGTGAGGCAGAACAAGAAATAACGGGAGGTGTTGTCAATGAGAGCGTTAAATAAAATCATCTTTGCGCTATCGCTTCTTTTGTTAACCGCTGACGCGGCGTCAGCGGCACGGTGTTGGTGTACGGCAACCTCGCAGGAAAGCACGCAGCTTACCAATAAGGCACAGTTGATTAAGCAACTCGAAGAACAGGTGCGCATGGTAGACAATCAGCTTGCCATGCTGCAATCTCTCAGCAGCAGCATGGCAAGCGGTCTGAATGGCGCAAACACTGTTATCCTGCAACAATTCAATTCCCTCCTTAGCGCCTGGAAAAAAGCGACCTCATTGACACACGTAATGGATAATTTTGAAGATCTCCACAAGAAGCGGCACCCGGAACACGTTGAGGGAACGATGG
>Ga0153922_1000568_pt1 | contig 14628 bp, 14 predicted proteins | sample TSNJ006MetaG_FD_104723 | JGI IMG/M metagenome (GOLD analysis project Ga0153922, IMG submission 104723) | Attine ant fungus gardens microbial communities from New Jersey, USA - TSNJ006 MetaG | ecosystem: Host-associated > Fungi > Mycelium > Unclassified | place: USA: New Jersey, Brendon T. Byrne...
AGGAGGAAAGTACATGAAAGTTGTTTCAAAACCGTATGTTACTTTGTCAACTGAGGGTAGTAAAGTAATTTGATAATATGTGTTAAACTGATAGGTGAAGTAATGATGATTGTCATTGCTTCACCTATTTTTTTCAATCTGATTGAAAGTTTTAACTGTTGCGTTTTCGATTTAAATGATAGCACTTTTTGACATAAAAATATGTATATTTGACAAGACGACTTCCCCCGATGCCTATTATAATAGACGTATGTCACATAAAATAATGAATGAATTTTATATGGAAGGAAGGATGATGGCGATGAATTTACCAATTGCACTACAGTTATTTTCTGTACGTGAAGATTTGGAAAAGGATTTTAAAGGCACATTGAAACAAGTAAAAACTTTTGGTTATGACGGTGTGGAATTTGCCGGGCTTTATGGCAATGAGCCGGAAACTGTCAAACAAATATTGGCCGAAATTGGCTTAACAGCATTAAGTGCCCATGTTCCCTTTACCGATATGATGGAAAATCCGGAAAAGATCATGGCGGATTATGCTTGTATTGGATGTGGATATATTGTTATTCCATATCTTACACCTGAGTATCGTCCGGGAGAGGAAAAATTTAAAGAAGTTACCAGCGGCGCCAAGCTTTTAGGAGAGGCAGCAAAAAAACATGGTCTTACACTTCTGTACCATAATCATGATTTTGAGTTTGAAAAAATAGCCGGGGCGTATGCGCTTGATGTTTTATATGCTAGTGTTTCTGCCGATTTGCTGCAGACTGAAATTGATACCTGTTGGGTTAATGTAGCCGGTGAAAACCCATCAGAATATATTATTAAATATTCCGGACGAGCACCGGTGGTACATTTAAAAGACTTTTATTGGGACGGTAAAAAACCAGATAAAATGTATGAACTTATTGGTATTGAAGATGATGAGCAGCAGAAAGAAACAGGTACATTTGAATTCCGACCACTAGGTAAAGGAATTCAGGATTTTACGTCTATTCTGGGAGCCTGCAAACAGGCTGACACTAAGTGGGTTGTAGTTGAGCAGGATGAAGCTTGGGTGGGGAAGAGCGCGTTGGAATGTGCCAGGATGAGTATTGAATACCTCAAAAGTTTATAAATCTTAAATATGAAAGGAAAGATAAAATGTCTGATACAGTATTAAACCAATTTACGCCCGGTAAAGGAAAAACCCAGATAGACACTTCACGGATACTGAAATTTGGCATCATCGGCACGGGCTGGATTGCTGAATCACATGTTGAAAGCCTGAAGCAGATGCCCGATGTTGAAATAGTTGCCGGGGCCGATTTGATTCCAGGGAAAGCGAGAAGTTTTTTTGACCAATATGAACTCCCTAATGTAAGGTGTTACCCGGACCATAAATCGATGCTGGAGAATGAGGCGTTGGATGCGGTTTGTGTTTGTACATATAACGTGACCCATGCCGAGTGTACCATAGACGCACTCAATAAAGGGATTAATGTTCTGCTTGAAAAACCTATGACAGTGACACTTGATGAAACCATCGAAATAATACAGGCAGAAAAACGATCCGGTAAGCTGCTTTCCCTCGGTTTCCAACCCCGAATGGATGCAAATATGCAGATGATTAAAAAAATAGTGGATTCAGGTGAGCTTGGCAAAGTATACTATATTCAAACAGGCGGCGGCCGCCGCAGGGGTATCCCAAACAGCACTTTTATCGAGAAAAAGACGGCAGGTATAGGAGCGCTTGGAGACATCGGCTGCTATGCGCTTGATATGGTACTTAACGCAATTGGATATCCAAAACCGCTGACAGTATCGGGTTATTGTTCGAATTACCTGGGGACTAATCCTAAATATAATAATCCGACGGATGCAAAGCGATTTGATGTGGATGATTTTGCCGCTGCTTTTATACGACTGGAAGGCGATATCGTGCTTGACTTCCGCATTGCCTGGGCAATGCACATTGACACACCGGGGGATACGATTATTATGGGAACCGAAGGAGCCCTGAGAATTCCTTCCACCGAATGCTGGAACGGCACAGTGGGAGGAGCGATGAAGCTCTATAAGGATGTTGCGGGCAGTCAAGTAGAGACGGTCATACCACTATGCCCGGAAGAAGATAGTTTTGGCGGGTTGTTTTATAAAAAGTTACGTTCATTCATAGATGCCGTGAAAGAGGACGGTGAACCACCGGTACCCTCTGGTCAGATTTTGTATAACCAGGCAATCATAGATGGTATTGTAAAATCCAATAAGCTTGGACGGGAAATAAGCATAGAAATCCCTGAAATTAACTAAAGTGTGAAACATAAAGGCTGTTTTACTGGGAGATCACCATCGTTTCGATATGCTTTTTAGGTGATTTCCCGAAGATTTTCTGGAATGCCCTATAAAAGGTCCTGGTGTTCTCAAAACCGGAAGCTAAAGCGATTTCCGTCACTGTCTGCTTATTATCTTTCATTAATTCTAAAGCGTAATAGCAGCGCAGACCGTTGATATATTCAATCAGTTTACAACCGAAATACTGATTGAAGATATGGGAAAATCTGCTTTTACTATAACCAAAGTGACTAGCCACGCTCTCCAGAGATATGGATTCCAGATAATGTTCCTGGAGGTATAATAAGATATCCTGTGCTTTTGAAGCTATTTTATTTTCGGGAACATCAACTAGCCCGACATATTTAATAATGATTCCCAGAACGACATAGGTGTATCCTTTAATGATATTTTGTTCGTATATGCCGGGGGTTTTGATTGTCGTCATTGTCACCATATTCATACAATGAATAATTTCCGGTAGTATCTGAGCATCTTCTAATGTATAATGAGGAAAGGTCTTCTTATGTAAAATAGCTTTCAGAGTGGGTACAGTATCAAGTGGAATGATATAAACATAAGAAGTAGAGGATACTTCCGTTTGATATGTATGCATGGTATAACTGGGAACAATCAATAATTGTCCGGCTGTTATTTTCAGCGTCTCTCCGTTTAAGATGGCTGTCAATACTCCCCTATCAACATAAACCAATTCGATGCTGCTGTGAAAATGGGGAGAGCACCAATCATCTTCCGATTTCCAACAGGTCGGATATTTTTGAATATCTCGGAAATGTTCATATTCAAAATAATTTTTCATAATGACTTCCTTTTCTGAATGATAGCACTTTTTGACATTATAATATACTTACATCACATAAACAAGGTTAAATTTTTGATAATATATAGGGGAGAAGATAGATGGGAGAAAACAAGACGAAGATAAGGAAACTGGGAATTGTAGGTTTTGGCGGTATGGCACAATTCCACAGGAAAGAAATAGAAACAATTCCCGGAATCAGCATAAAGGGGACTTTTGATATTAAAGAAGAACGTCAGGCTTATGCAAGGGATTTAGGCTTACAGACTTATGATTCACTAGAGAAATTATTGGCAGAAAAAGATTTGGATATTGTTTTGGTTGCCACACCTAATGATGTCCATAAATCTATAGCCATTAAGGCTTTAAAAGCCGGAAAACATGTAATCGTTGAAAAGCCGGCCACACTCCATTCCCAGGAACTGCAGGCGTTAATAGAGTGTGCCAGGGAGACGAAGAGGCTGCTATCGGTCCATCAAAATCGTCGCTGGGATGAGGATTATCTGACCATGAAGAAGATTTATAGAGAAAATCTTCTCGGTAAGGTGTTTCGAATTGAATCGCGTGTTCATGGTTCCCGAGGAATCCCGGGTGATTGGCGGCAGCTGCCGGAACATGGCGGTGGTATGGTATTGGATTGGGGAGTACATTTATTTGATCAGATTTTGCAGTTGGTTCCGGAGAAAGTAAAAAAAGTCTACGGACAAACGACTCATATTACCAATCAATTAGTAGATGATGGCTTTTATGCTGAATTAACTTTTGAAAGCGGACTTATGGCTGCTATTGAAGTGGGGACCAATAATTTCATACCTCTGCCCAGATGGTATATGCTGGGGCAGGATGGCACGGCAATCATTAAAGGTTGGAATCAAGATGGCAAAATAGTCAGGGCGGTAGGAATAGATGAAAAGGATGTGCTTCCGGTCATCACTGCGGCAGGATTAACGAAGACCATGGCTCCAAGAAGGAAAGAAAATCTCAGGGAAGAGATAATCACTTTGGAAAAAAGCGATGTCAGAGAATTTTATCGTAATTATCTGGCTGTTTTAGATGGAAAAGAAGAGAGTAAGATTCAATTATCGGAAGTGATGAGAGTGATGAAATTAATGGAAGCGATTTTTCAATCCGCCGACACGGGTCGGGTGGTTGGATTTGAATAATAATCATAGGAGGTTAGGCGCATGAAATTAGGAGTTATGACAGTATTACTGGGGGATTATTCTCTGGAGGATACTTTAAAATATTTAAAGTCGTTAGGCGTGCAGGAGGTTGAAATCGGCTGTGGAGGATATCCGGGAACTGCCCATGCAGATGCGAAAAGATTTTTAAAAGAACCTGGGTTAATTGAAGCCTTCAAAGAAACAATCGACAGATATGGACTTTCAGTGGCAGCACTATCTTGCCATGGTAATCCTCTTCATCCGGATAAGGAAATAGCTAAAGATTTTCATGAGCAGTTTGAAGCAGCTATTTTATTAGCAGAAAAACTTGGTATAGATACAATTGTCGGATTTTCAGGCTGTCCGGGGGATTGCGAAGATTCTAAATATCCCAATTGGGTTGTTGCTGCCTGGCCGGAAGATTTTGCGAAAATCAAGGAATGGCAGTGGAATGAAAAACTCATTCCTTATTGGAAGAAAACCGGTGCATTTGCCGGCGAACATGGGGTGTCAAAAATTGCATTGGAACTGCATCCGGGTTTTTGTGTCTACAATACTTCGACACTTCTGCGATTGCGGGAAGCAGTAGGTCCTGTCATTGGGGCGAACTTTGATCCGTCCCACCTGTTTTGGCAAGGAATTGATCCGGTACTGGCTATTCGGGCGCTAAAGGGAGCGATATATCATTTTCATGCGAAAGACACGGCGATTGATACATATAATACCGCTTTAAATGGTGTTTTAGATACGCCTTCCTTTGAGCAGATTGCAGAAAGACCTTGGGTATTTAGAACGGTGGGTTATGGACATAGCGAGGAGGTCTGGAGAGGTATCTTTAGTGAATTGCGTAAGATAGGTTATGATGGAATCATTTCAATTGAGCATGAAGATGGCCTGATGACGACAAAGGAAGGATTAGAAAAGGCAATAGAAGTGCTGAAGAGGACGATTATATTTGACGAGGAAAAAGTGGATATGTATTGGGCATAGCATGTAAAAAGGAGAAGATTATGGAAACTATCCCTGCAAAAAATATTGTTATAAAAACAAAAAAACCGGGCGCCTGGTTTGGTACGGATTACAATATGAATATTTACAGGGGCTGCTCCCACGGCTGTGTTTATTGCGACAGTCGGAGTGTTTGCTATAGGAACCCAAGCTTTGATACCATAAAGGTAAAAGAGGATGCCTTGCGGATTATACGGGATGATTTGCGTCGAAAAGTGAAGCGAGGTGTGGTTGGAACGGGAGCTATGAGTGATCCTTATAATCCGATGGAGCAAACATTACAGTTGACTGGAAATGCACTGGAACTCATCAATGCCTTTGGCTTCGGCGTAGCCATTGATACAAAAAGTGCTCTTGTGACACGTGATTTACCGGTACTACAGGATATCAAAGAGCATTCCCCTGTCATTGTCAAAATGACGATTACAACAGCCGATGATACATTGTGCGGCAAGTTGGAACCCCATGTATCTAGCTCATCAGAACGGTTTGCGGCGTTGAAGGCTCTATCTGACGGAGGGATTTATTGCGGTGTATTGATGATGCCGATTCTGCCATTTATCAACGATACGGAGGAAAACATCAGGGATATACTTAACCAGGCATCGGCGGCGGGTGCGAAGTTTGTCTTTCCTGCCTTTGGCATGACACTGCGGGAGGGAAACCGGGAATATTATTATGAAAAACTCGAAGTGCTGTTCCCTGGTATGAAAGAAAAGTACATCAAAAGATACGGAAACAGGTATCAATGCACAAGTCCTAAGGCAAAAAAGTTGTGGGAATTATTTAAAAGTGAATGTGAACGTCTCGGTATGCTTTATGATATGCAAAGTATTACCAGACAATATAAAATGAGATATACGTATCAGCAGTTGACGCTGTTTTAATTTTATACAGTTATGAATATGAGTGGTACGTTGTCAAGGTAGGATGACCTGGTGAAAGGAGTTATTATGACTATTCTAATTGATGCTGATGGCTGTCCCGTTGTTGATATATCAATAAAGATAGCCAAACAGTATGGTGTCGATTGCCTGATTTTGTGTGATACATCACATTTGTTTGAACGTGAAGGAGTCAGGACCATTACCGTATCAAAAGGTGCTGACAGTGTGGATTTCATGCTTGTCAATAAGGTGCGTCCGGGCGACATTGTTGTCACCCAGGATTATGGTCTTGCGGCTATGTGTCTTGCCCGTCTGACCATACCAATCAGACAAGATGGCTTGATCTACAGCAATGATAATATCGACGCTCTACTGCAAGAAAGGCATACGGCTAAGAAAATACGAATGTCCGGGGGAAGAACAAAAGGCAGTTCAAAACGTACGGCAAAGCAGGACAAGGACTTTGCAGAGGCATTAAGGAAACTTCTTAACAATAGAGGTTGAAAAGCTGGTCGAAGATTATGGGTGTATCGATGAGCTGGAGGAAATTAAAGACTGGTATGATGGTTATTATTTTGGGAATCTGGATATCTATAATCCGTGGTCTGTATTGCGCTATATAAAGAAATAGGTATTGCCTATAAAAATGAAATCGTTCAAAAATTATCCCTGGAAAACAGAAAATTTTCGAGTTATACCAATGACTTTATGCGTGCAGTTTACGGTGGTGATGCAAAGGGCATAGATCGTCTACTAAAACAGATAGCAGAATAAAGAGATATTGATTTTGCAATGCTGATTAAGAAATCGATAGAGAGATTTAAGAGGAAGATATTTTCGATATTTTTGGAGTTTAAGAAAACGATTTAAGGATTATTTAATATTTAATCATATATACTATGTATATCTTAAGCAAGGAGGACATCGTATGTATGTTAATATTCTTAAAAAGGATTTGAAACGCAAAAAGTCAATGAATATCATCCTCTTTCTTTTTATTGTACTCTGTACGACATTTATGGCGGGGAGTGTCAATAACCTTTTGACGACGATGAATGCTCTTGACTATTTTCAGATGAAGAGCAATACATCAGACTATTTGATGATTGCAAAGGAAAATGAGGCGATTAACCATTGGATACAAACAAGCCAACATATTATAAGCAGTGAAAAGGATAATGGCATTATTGTAAATGAAGATGACCTGCTTATTCAAAATGGAACCTATAAAGCGAGCGGAACAACCGCTCTTGTCAAAATTCCAGAGACATACAATCTGATATTGGATGCCTTGAATCAGCCTATAACAGCAATGAAGAGCGGTGAAATTGCAATTTCCTATACGGAGGCACAAAATAATAATCTGGGTATCGGTGATACAATAACCATCTCCCTGGGAGATAAAGAAAAAATATTGACGGTTACACAGATTATAAAGGATATGGCTTTTGGATCCGCCTACATGGGGTTTACCCGTTTATTGATAAGTGCTGAGGATTTTACATTTTTTGAGGAATCTGAGGAAGTGATGATATGTCAATTGTATTCAATTATGTCGGAAGATACCACTGCACTGGAAAAAGACCTGAACAGGCAATCTTTTTCTGTGATATCCAATTTTGACAGGAACATGCTGCGAAATGTCTATTTGATGGAGATGATGATTGCGGCAATTCTGATTATTGTAAGCATCTGTTTGATTATTATTGCCATTGTCATGCTTCACTTTACAATTGCTTTTACTTTGCAGGAGGATTACAAGGAAATTGGGATTATGAAAGCCATCGGGTTGAAAAACGCAGGCATTAAAGGGCTTTATATCATTAAATATTTTTTTCTTGCTGTGATCGGTGCGGTTGTGGGTATATTTCTTTCTATTCCCCTTGGTAATATGATGACAGAAAGCATCAGTAACAGCATGGCTATGGAATCGGCTGCGGGGAATCTGTACATCAATGTAGTCTGCGGAGCTTTAGTCGTATTGCTGGTAATTACCTTTTGTTATATCAGTGCGGGAAAGTTAGGTAAATTTACTGCTATGCAGGCAATACGAAGCGGTTCTGGCGGGGAACGATATCAAAGTAAAGGGATTTATCAATTACGCAAACACAGGAAAGTACCGGTGGTACTGCAGATGGCGATTAACGACATACTCAGTCATTTCCGGAGCTACATTGTGATGGTTATCATCTTTGTTCTTGGCACCCTGTTGATTATCTTACCTCTTAATGCTGCCAACACACTACGCAGTGAAGATGCGGTAGAGTACTTTGGCATCGCAAGAAGTGATGTATATATTAGTAATTTTAAAGAGAATGATTATATGGAGAAAGCTTCTTTGAATTATGTATTGGAAGATATTGAAGCACTGGAAAATCTGTATAGAGAAGGCGGTGTGGACATTACTCTTTATGTTGAGTATGGTTTTATGGCAAAAGTTTATGTGGAGGATCCCAATAGCAGCAGTACATTTTTGGGGCTTCAGGCACAGAATTTTGATGCATCAAACTATAATATGTATATTGATGGAGCCGCACCAATGCTTGCTAATGAGATTGCAATGACAGAGCTGTCTATGGAAAAGCTGGGCGTATCCATTGGCGACAGCGTGTCTATTATGATTGGCGATACAACGCTAAGTTACATCGTTACCGGCAGTTATCAATCCATGAATATGATGGGAGAGGGATTACGTTTTTCCTCAGTGGCAGAAACAAATTTTCAATACACCTCCGGTATTTATTCTCTACAAGGCAACTTTGCAGATAGAACGGATATTGATGGGCAGATTAGGAAGCTTAAAGAACTGACACCAGACTATACGATAAAGACGCCCTTTGAATATATATCAACAAATATGGGAGCAACCATGGATACCCTTGATAGTCTGATATCCATGATTATAGTCGTCGTACTCTTTATTAATTGCTTAATCACCGTGTTGATGACACGAACATTTATCATACGGGACATAGGAGAAATTGCTTTGTTAAAAAGTATTGGATTTACAGACAGGGCAGCTAAAATATGGCAAACCTTACGAGTAATCATTGTACTTGTCATATCTATTACTCTTGGTATCTTGCTGTCAAACTTGCTGAATCCTATTGTGTTTAAGTATACGTTTGGAATTATGGGGGCAGATAAAGTTCAGCCCCATATCATTGCCATGGAGGTTTACCTGTTTTATCCACTTTTGCTATTGGCGGGTACCGGTATCGCAGCAGTACTTAGCACCGGCATGATAGGAAAAATTAAACTGACACAAATCAGAAATATAGAATAGGAGGATATTAAGTATGAATACTGTATTAGAAGTTCAGAATTTGTGCAAGACATATATTATCAATAAGAGGCAAAATAATGTATTAAAAAATGTGAACTTTTCCATGGTGGAAGGGGAGTTGGCAGCAGTCGTGGGTCCTTCTGGCTCTGGAAAGTCAACGCTGTTATACACAGTAAGCGGCATGGATACTCCCACTGCCGGCATCATCAACTTTTTTGACAAAGATATTAGCCAAATCAGAAAGAATGAAATGGCGGATATCAGGCTCACAGAAATGGGTTTTATTTTCCAACAAATGTATATGCTGAAAAACCTTTCGCTTTATGATAATATTGTTTTGCCGGCCTACCAGTCAAAAGCGGTGAAGGGTGCCGCTGCAAAAAAGGAAAAAAATGAATATGCCAAGGCTTTGATGCGTAAAATGCAGATTATAGATGTGGCAGACAATGATATCAATGAGGTTTCCGGTGGCCAACTCCAGCGGGCTTGTATCTGCCGTAGTCTTATCAATAATCCTAAAATGATTTTTGCCGATGAACCAACCGGCTCTCTGAACAAGCAGGCTTCCTTTGATGTAATGGAGGAGATTCTGCGGGTTAATCGGGAAGGTACGGCAGTCCTTTTGGTGACTCATGATGTGCGGGTGGCAGCCAAGAGTGACAGAGTACTGTATATAACCGATGGGAATATACACGGAGAATATTATCTTGGAAAATATCAGGGAGAGCAGACATTAAGGGAGCGTGAAATGGCGCTTAACAATTGGCTGCTTGATATGGGTTGGTAATTAGTGTACTGTACCGCTCACTAGAGCTTCTTTAATACTACCGTTATACACATATCTTCGTTTTCAGCAGCGGCATAAATATCGCCTTTCATTTGCGTCATTATCTGGCGGCAGATGTAAAGGCCTAGCCCGCTGCCTTTTTTATCTTTAACGTTAGAACCACGCCAAAAGCTATCCCAGAGATGCACCATTTCATTAGCAGGAAGTGTATTGCCTGTGTTTTTCACCGAAACCAGTTGAAAATTTTCCTCACAATCAAAGCCCAGAGTAATCTGCTTCCCATCACCGTATTTGATTGCATTTTCAATAATATTTTCAAATACTTCAAGACCTCTTTCAATATCACCGTATATAAGACAGTTTTCAAAGGATTGAACCGTAAACTGACATTTTAAATAATCCAGCTTGTCACTGTAATAAAGGCGGAGCCTTTCAATCAAATCGCCGAGATAGAACTCACTGTTTCTTACATCGATATGGAGGAAGTCTTCTTTTGAAGTCTTAATAATATCTTGGACAAAGCTTTCGATTTCATCGGCTTTTCCTTCTATGCCATCAATGATTTTCTGCCGTTTTTCTTCGTTGTCATAGAGATTTTCCGACAATGCCTTTGTGTAGAGTTTAATGGCGGAGAGTGGTGTTTTGATATCATGGGATATGGATAAAACGATGGTCTTTTTTTCTTTTGTTAAAGCAAGCTCCTTTGTTTTATGTTCTTCAAGGTTTTCCCTAAGAAGATTGAGTCCCCAGAGGAATCGACCAAAATATCTGCTTTTACTCTCTTTGATGCCCTGAGTCAGATGACCTTTGGAAAGGGCAAAGGGCATTTCGCGGATTTCGTTAAATGGCTTAATAATTTGTTTTTTGATATAAAACAAGATAGCTATGATGAAAATACTCATTAATCCAATACATAGATTAACAATCATAATGACATTGGAACCATTTGTGTTTGCACCAGGAGTATAGGAAAATTTGATATATCCGGTGATTTCTTTATCACCGATGGGTTTGATTAGATAGGCATTATTGTCATTTTCAAAAAACTTCTTAATTTCATCACTGCCAAAATTGTCACTGCCAAAATTGTCACTGCCAAAATTGTCACTGCCAAAATTGGCAGGAAGAAATGAGATGTCTTTTAAGTATTGATATCTGCTCAAATCAATATTTGCGCTATAATTATTTTCCTTGATTTCATTATGGGCTCTGTTTATCTCTATCATATAGTATTTATTTTCATTATTATTCGTAAAGTAGACAAGTACAATATTGATGCTTATTGTCAGCAACCCTAAGCAGATAATAACAGCAGCAATTATTCTATTAAACTTAATCATAGGATTCCTCGAACTTGTATCCCACGCCCCAAATGGTCACAATACGTTTGGGATTTTTAGGATCTTTTTCTATTTTCTCCCGAAGCCATTTAATATGGACGGTTAAGGTTGAAGGTTCACTGAAGCTGTCATATCCCCATACCTTGTCAAAAATGTATTCTTTCCTTAATGCCTTGCCTTTGTTTTTGGACAAAAGCAAAAGCAAATCGTATTCTTTGGCTGTCAAAGTCAGTAGTTTATTATGGAGATGGACAACTCTTCCCAATGTATTAATTTTCATGGCACCAAGCTCAATAATGCCGTTTGCACCCTTACGATAGTGCAGCCTGTAGAGCGCGGATATTTTGGCAAGGAGCAAATCAATATCATAGGGCTTTTCTATATAATCATCGGCGCCGAGTAAAAGACCGTTAAGTTTATCATCCTTCCCTGTTCGGGCACTTAAAATGATAATCGGCAGATTTTTATCCTCATGTATCTTTTGACACACAGCAAAGCCGTCAATGCCTGGCAGCATGATGTCAAGCAGGACAATGCCTACTTCGTTGGCTTCAATGTAGGAAAGACCTTCATCTCCATTTGCTGCGTGGGTACTGCTGTAACCGGCTTTTTCTAAAAAATCATGAAGCAAAGCAGCTATTTCAAAATTATCTTCAATGATGAGTATGTCTGTCATGTTAGCCTCCGGAGCGTTGAATTAAATTGGGTGTATTCACTTCGATAAGTATAACATATGATTGCGGATACGCATATAGTTTTTGCAAGTGTTGGCGGTATAAATTTACTTATTTCTGTTGCCGTTTTATTACGAAATGATTATAATAAGGGAAAGTGGTCTGTCCATAAGCGATAATAAACTTGTGAATAAATAAGCGAAAAGGAGAAGATAGATGATTCGTTATTCGATAGTTGTCAGTGGGCGTGTTCAAGGGGTGGGATTCAGATTTTTTGCCCAACAGCAGGCCGAACAATATAGTTTAACAGGTTGGGTTAAAAATTTGTATGATGGAAGAGTGGCGATGGAAGTTCAGGGGGACACACGTGATATTCAGCTTTTCATGGGAAAATTATATGAAGGGAATCGATTTATTTGTGTGAATCGTGTTGAAAAAAACGAAATACCCATTGATGAATCGGAAGCAGGTTTTCGGGTGTCTTATTAAAATCGGAATTTTTGGAAATCAATTTATTGTCATATTTTTGTTGACTTATTTTCGTGAATTATTTATAATTATAATAGTCTTATACAAATTAGGATTGTTACCGAATGGGCAACACCGAATAGCAAAGAACATTTATTCCCGCAAGGGTCAAATATTCTTTATATTGGGTGTTTTTTGTTGAAGGAAAGGAGTATTTATGAGTGGATTTAAGATGAGAAAGGACTTTTTATGGGGAGGGGCAGTCGCGGCAAATCAATGTGAAGGTGCTTATGATGAAGATGGCAAAGGGATGTCACTGGTGGATGTTTTGCCTTGCAAGCAAGATCGTTTCCAATGCATGATGGATGGAAGCTATGCAATGACACATAAAGGTGATTATGATTTTTACCCAAGCCATAAATCTATTGATTTTTATCACCGGTATAAAGAAGATATTGCATTATTTGCAGAAATGGGATTTAAAACATTCCGTTTATCCATATCATGGCCGCGTATTTTTCCAAATGGGGATGAGACTCAGGCCAATGAAGCAGGACTCGCTTTTTATGATGTGGTTTTTGATGAGTGCCGTAAATATGGGATTGAACCGTTAGTGACAATCAATCATTTTGACACGCCACTTGGATTAGCAGTTAATTATGGTGGTTGGCGTAACAGAAAACTGATTGATTACTATTTAAGGTTCTGTGAAGTGTTATTCAATCGATATAAAGGCAAGGTTAAGTACTGGCTGACATTTAATGAAATTAATATGATTTTACATCTGCCTTTCATCGGCGGTGGGTTAAGTTTCAAGGATGGAGAAAACAAACGGCAAATCCAATACCAGGCAGCTCATCACCAGTTACTTGCGTCATCACTGGCAACTAAAATGGCTCATGAAATAGACTCGAATAATCAGATTGGCTGTATGCTTGCGGCAGGAGATGTATATCCATATACATGTCATCCCGATGACATTTTTGCTGCGGTTGAAAAGAACAGAGAGCAGTATTTTTTCATTGATGTACAATCCAGGGGTGCATACCCAAGTTATGCGGAACGTTTCTTTGAAGAAAATAATATTCAGTTGGACATTGAAGAGGGAGATTTTGAAATCTTGAAAAATACAGTTGACTTTATATCTTTTTCTTACTATTCAAGCCGCTGCGTCAGTACGGATGATGAAGTCAATGCAAAATTAACGGCAGGTAATGTATTTGCCTCTGTTAAAAATCCCTATGTACCTGCCAGTGAATGGGGGTGGCAAATTGACCCTATGGGGCTTAGAATCACACTCAACACATTGTATGATCGCTATCAGAAACCGTTATTTATCGTTGAAAATGGTTTGGGAGCAGCGGATCAGGTAGAAGCAGATGGCAGTATTAATGATGACTACCGTATTGACTATTTAGCTAAGCATGTTGAAGCTATGAAAGAAGCAATGCATGATGGCGTTGATTTGTTGGGTTACACACCATGGAGTTGTATTGATTTGGTCAGTGCATCTACCGGGGAAATGAAAAAACGTTATGGATTCATATATGTTGACCTTGATAACGAAGGAAATGGCAGTCGTAAGCGTATGAAGAAAAAATCCTTTGACTGGTATCAAAAAGTGATAAAAACGAATGGTGAAGATTTGAGTTACTAATTTTTTTATTCGAGTTTATTTTCCATTGACAGAAAGCCAATAATTTGTTATCTTGTTTTCAGAAGAACATATGTTCAAAACAAGCCTGTATTCCAGTTATAATAAAGGATTACAGGCTTTGATTTTTGCGCAAAGTTGTTGTGTAATTTAGCTTTTTTTCGTTTCACCAAAATTTTTTTTAATTTTTTTTAGTGTCATGTTCTTTATTCCGAAATCTGTTCC
>Ga0153922_1000569_pt1 | contig 14626 bp, 13 predicted proteins | sample TSNJ006MetaG_FD_104723 | JGI IMG/M metagenome (GOLD analysis project Ga0153922, IMG submission 104723) | Attine ant fungus gardens microbial communities from New Jersey, USA - TSNJ006 MetaG | ecosystem: Host-associated > Fungi > Mycelium > Unclassified | place: USA: New Jersey, Brendon T. Byrne...
AAAAAAACAAAGTGTAATAATGACAGGTGTAATATTTGATTTTGGATAGTAATTTTTCGCCAGTGAAGGTCTCTACTTGCACATTCAGAAACACATTTGTGACGTCTCCGCCCAGGTAGTGTGACACCTGTGCACTGCGTGTGCTGCTGCTTGTCCTAGGTTCTAAGCGACACCGGAATAGGTAGACGAATGAGGAAGTAATTGGATGACTTCCTGTAGAATCTAGGAGTGTTGTGCAAACCTTATTCTATGGTCTGAGGAAAAACACTCCCTAGATGTGACATCATTATGTTACACACACACACATGTTTTTGTGCTGCAACACAACATTGAGACAAATCATGAATTCACCTCTCTTGAATCACCTTGAGGATGACCTATTACTTGCAAGCTGTGCGATACTTGCCATCATATATCATACCAGCATTCAGGCATGTGATGCTTGATGACAATGCTGCAAAATGACTCCCACTGTCTTTAACCTGCATTATCTTGGGAAATAGCTTCATCTCAGGATGGAGAAATTCTGGATATCGTATGTAATTTTGATCCGTCTATCCATAAAAGGCTAGAGAATATCTAGGGAAGTCGAGACCCCCAAATTTGAAATTCGTGCTCGGCATAAAGCGGAAAAACTATAGTATGCGATATGGAATGATTCATTCCACATAATCATGTCTCTTCTGAGCTGATCCAATTCAACACTAGAAGTTCACTCAAGGTCATAGAGAACCTTCTCAACAGAAGTCACCCTTTTACCAAGTCCAATCCTGATTGGTCCTGAGGAAAAATGACGTCTCACTTGATATCACTATCTAACTAAATTTGGATACGAAAATCAATCCCGAACAAGACAAAGTACTATTAAAGGATTGCGACGATTTACATAGTTCAATTTCGTGTCTCTAAGATGCGACTTTTCCTATTCCTCACATCATTAGGCACATCAGTTACTCTATCATTCGCTGCCCCAGCTCCTGTTGTTGACCTTGGGTATGCCAGCTACCAAGGCAGCGTGAATGAGATATCAGGAAACATCGAATTTCTAGGTATCCGATATGCAGCGCCTCCTACAGGTTTTAAATTCTCCTCGCCTTTAAACCCATCTTTCACCATTTAATAGGTCTGTTTCGGTGGAGGGAACCCCAGCCTCCTGAAGTCGTACCTGGTGTTCATTTAGCGAATACTTTCCCCAATACATGTTGGCTAGGCTCGTTTGGCACCCAACCAGTTTCTCCATTTTCTCGCACCCGTCGGCAGATACCTGGAGCTCCATCTCCTTCTGAGGATTGTCTCTTTCTCAAGTACGCTCCAACGCTTTCAGGTTTTTCTCTCTCAATGTTAGCGATATACTAGTATAGCCACACCTGCCTCAGGGAAACAAGATCTCCCAGTCGTCGTTTGGATTCATGGGTTCGTGCCCTTCTTTGCCAATGTAATGTGATTATAATAAATTTCTTCTAGGGGAGGTTATACCACTGGAAGTAGCTTTATGTTTGATGGAGATGATTTGGTCCGACAAGCGGGAGGTCAGGCTGTCGTCGTGATTATCCAATATCGACTAGGCGTCTTCGGTTTCCTCAGTGGTCAGAAGATTCATGACCAAGGTGTTCTAAACGCTGGTCTACGTAATTGAATGATGGCTTGTTGGATGAATGCAGCTAACAATATGATACTTAGTTGACCAGCGATTTGCACTGGAGTGGGTACAGCGTCACGTATGTCTTCTTCATTTGCGTTACATAAAAGCTCAAGTTTACCTTAGATCAGCAAGTTCGGTGGCGACCCTACTAAAGTCACTATCTGGGGAGAATCAGCTGGTATGATTCTTCTCGCTCCTTTCAGTTAATTCTTACAAAATATACTACTGCAGGTGGCGGTTCCGTTCTTCAACACTTGATTGCTGACAACGGAGATACCCAACCTCCGCTCTTTCGCGGAGCGATTTCAGGCTCATTGTTTCTCCCATCTCAGTATGCGTTCAATGATAGGATTCCCGAGGTGAAGTCTTGGTAAACATTCTTATTACCCCATTCAACAGAGAGGTCTAGCAAATATTCAACGAAGTCGTCAATCAATCAGGGTAAACGTGTGATTCTTCTCATATATATCATGTCACAACTGACGCTCGTTCTTCCATAGATGTTCTTGCGCACCAGATGTACTGGAATGCTTACGCCAAGTTGACAGCAGCATCCTCAATCAAGCGAGCGTGAATATAGCAAATAGCAGTCTCTTTGGGACCTGCATCTTTGTTCCAGTTGTAGATGGTAAACTGATCACAAAACGCCCGACAGAACTCCTTCGCGAGGGAAAGCTCAATGGAGTACGTCTTTTCTTGAGTTCTGGAATTGTTTACATCCTTATATCTCAATAGAGAGCTTTACTTACCATCACAAACGCTTTCGAGGGAGGATACCCAGGTTTCGTCGACAACAGTAGCGTTAATGCCGGAATTCCGGGATATCTTGCAAATCTTTTCCCAGAGCTCACGCAGAAACAAATTTATGACGGTGCAGCTCAATATGCAAATTATGGAGCACCCATCGATCAAGCAAAAGCCATCATGGGCGAATGTGAGAGTTCCAGTCATTTCTCATAACTACCAACCCTGGAGACTTGAATAGCAATTTTAACATGCCCAACTTATTTCTTACTTCGTGCATACAAAGGAAAAGGTTTTAAAGTTTGTGGACGCTTTTGTACATATTAATTCGTTGCGTTCCTAACCTGAACCTAGGCTGTATTTGCGATTCCACCTGCATTTCACGGTGACGATATCGTCTATTACTTCCCTACGCACGTCGTCATTTACTCCTTCAACAAAATTCATCGTCCTAACCTATCCTTCAAAGCGCGGTTTCCGGAGTGACTCCACCATTCAATAACTCCGAGTTTATCAATAATTTCAGTCAATCGTTCATGAATTTTGTACTGGCACAAGACCCCAATGTCAAGTGGGATTCAACAAACACTGTACCAAACTGGCCTAGATGGACCGAAGAAGGCAGGACTGAGATGTTGTTCAACAGGACTGGGGCTTATGAACCTGTGTTTCATACTGTAAGCACCAAGGACGATTTGCTCCGGCGCTGCGAGTAAGTTGGAAAAAAGTAGAATTTCGGTTGCGTTGCTTTTTTGCTCATTACTGTCTTCAGTTTCTGGGAAAGTGTTGGAGCGTTCTCTGGACAGTGAAGAGGTCATACTTGTGGCTCTTCCTACTGTCCACCTTGGTGATCCATCATATATTTTGAAAATCTTCAAGACATTCATGATATTTGTGCCCCAGTAGCTTGTTTCTAGAGGTCACCAAAAATACCATTGCCCATGAAATCTAAAATTAACGACAATATATCCAGAAATGGCTCATGAACAAAATCATGTGTAACTTTTTCCTTTTTTTAAAAAAATTTCATAAGTGCTCAATCGCAGTTCCCTGTGAGTTGCAAACTAGAAGTAGTTCTTGGATCTTCCAAAAAGAAAAGAAAAGGATACTTTATAAATAGCACAGCTTATGAGAAGTGTGTGTGTACAGGACTCTGGGACAAAATTTCATATTATGGTCTCAGAAAAGCTGGTCCTAGGCAGTTCTGACTACAGCTTAGATATATTCAAGCGTAACATTGATACTGAAGAATGGGCAGGAGTAACTAACAGATGTAATCAAGGTAAAGAATAAAGATAAAAAACTGAAAAGGGACAATAATGAGGTGAATGCTCAGCTGTGATGCTCAAACTTTGACAACAGCGTGGTTGAATACCACACGGTCTGGCAAATAAATACACTCCTCGAAACAAAGTCTATCGAACTCTGAAAGTGGAGCAATATAAAAACCAAGACCATCATTGACAAGACCTCTAAGTACGTCCATTTGATGTTGCTTGATGCGGGTGGGGCCCTCCCAAGTAAAATTCTCCAACAGAGTACAAGCGCTGTTGTGTCCCAACGCATGTATGGGGACACCTTCATCATCATCTTCCAGAAACAGCAATCTTCTTGATCGTAGGCACTTGTACAGGACCTCGAAGATGGTGCGTTCGCCGATGTCTGCATGTCGCATTTTGATGTAGATAGTTTGCATTCGAGGAAGAAAACAATTGGCACGTTGGTGATCAACGGTCAATGCTTCGAGCCAAGGAACGACTTCAGAAACGTCATCGAGTAAGATGTACAGTCGTTGCAATGAACTCAAATCTGTTCTGGAAAAGACTTCATTGAAATATGAGTATGATTGAGCGGGGATGTCCCAGTCAAGGGCGGTAATGTGGCTCAGCGATGGCATGAATTCGTTTATCAGTACGCTGTCGACAGGTTCTGTTAGCCAGAACTGATTTAGATCGAGAAAAGGCACTCCCCAGGAAAGCTTCTCAAGGTTAGGAAATCGGATTGAGGAGAATAAAAATCGGTTCCAATCCTCTATGCAGATCGAGGAGATCAATTGCCCCGGTTCCTCACTGGGGACTTTCCACTGTAATATTCGGAGATTCGGACAAATTTTCGGTGTGCGAGACGGGCTGAATATGGTCTCCGGCGTGAAGAAGAAAGGGTCAGCTACAGTAAATTGACTGGAGCAATGAAATTCGATAAGACCAGGGCAGTGGAAGAGCAAATAGAGACATTGGTCAATGTCGATATCATGTAAACGGAGGGTAGTAAGTTGGTTCATTGGTGCACACCACGTGAGAATATTCCGCTCTCGTCTGCAGTAGTGGAAGGAATCAACCCCAGGTATCTGGAACACCAAACCGGGAAAGTGAACGATCGGCGGTGTAGACACCGACAACTCCGTGAGGTTTGGCCATTCTGTGGGCTCGGAAAAATAGGGTGCCACTCGATCCCATGTATTGCACGGGGAGTCACCAACAGATAGATAAACTCTGAGGACTCGGATCCGCGCACGATGATATTGAAAAATGAGTAGCATGCTTTCATGAGGTAACTTGCTCAAATTCACTTCAACAGAAACACACCCTCTTCCTGCATTGGAAAACACGAGCGCAACAATGAAGGGAGGAACTGGGTTGTTCTGTTCCAGGAGGCATGTGGTCCAGAGGAATGGTGCAGTCCACGCTACGCGCCTCCAATGGGAACAAATAGAGCCGAGTCTGAGAAGCATCCGTATTTCGATCGAGTACAATTGAGGTTCTCGGAGATCCAGATTGCATGCTGAGAGCCAGAATATCTCGGTGAGAACCTCTGGGGGAAGGTTTCGCGTAGCTGACAAATGCTCATTGAGCTTTCCACGGAAACGAGCACGTTTTTGATGTAAAAGGGCCATCTCCTCATTGATTTTTTCAAGGGCCTCTATAGTAAGGTCAATTTCGTTTTGACTCATTGGGTAATGGTGGTGAGGTCCAGGTAGTAAACTGTGGGAACAAAGTCATGTTCGCGGAATACAAATGCTGAATCAAAAAAAAGCTAAGTCATGTGTAACTGTTTGTTGATAAAAAGACCGGTGATTTTTCCGTGAGGTTTCTTTTGTGTAAAAAATCAAGGAGTATCAATTTCCTGCGATCGCGAACTTGATGTGATAAAGAAGACAGCAACAACTGAGAAGGCCCTCCCAGGTGTACATCAGAGCATCAAGAGAGACATCAGAAAACTTAACTGGGCAGTAAGATACCCTTCTATGCTCTTTGTGACATTCATTACATGCCTTGGGTTATGTCAGGAAATAGCCACAAGCCTGTGACGTAAAAGCTTTTTTTTTTAAAAATCAGCAATTTATTACACGGTGCTCGTTCGCAGTCTGTGGTAGACAAGTCTACTTGAATACAGGAGAAAGAGAAAGAAGGAGAGAAACAGAAGGAGGAGTAGCAGTAGGTGATGAGACTGGAAGCAAAAGGCCCGGGAATCATCTTGGAGAAACTTGACAATGTCTGGGAGAGAGTGATCCACTAGCTCGTAGCGAGGACATTCGTGTAAAATGTGGTGCCTAGCTTCCATCTGTACCCCACTGCAGGCACATGAAGTTTGTTCATTGGGGATTGCTGTAGAAACAGGTGTTGAATTATCGAGCGCTACACTAAAATTGTTTTTATTTTCGATAATGATGGTAGAATCTATTTATTTTGATTAACAATAAGAATAAAGTAGGAGCTGATGTGCCCTGCCTTTCTGCTCCTTATCTCGGCACAACACAGTGACAAGATTGGCAAAGCAAGTTTCGGGCATAAAAACTCTAGACTTCACGGAAGAAAGAAGGACAGGCAAATGCACGGTGATACGGCAAACGAATGTTCTATCTCATGAACCCTCGTCTAAGTCCATACCAATTTCATCTGCGCCCAGATCCATCACGGCTTCTTTCTGCTTCTGTTTCCCTTTGGTCGTTGCTTTCGACCCCGTTGCTGAGCTCATGATAAGAGGGGCCGTCATGACAGTCTTTTGTGATCCTCTTGGCGCCCTCGTAAGTGGTGGCGAGACGCCTGTCAATCTATCAATCCGCAGTGCAGGATCACTTGACAAATCCTCCGCATTGGCACTAGAGCTCGAATTGTTTGTGGGCCTGCCTTCATCTGCAGTTTTAGAGATGAAGGAACTGAAGGAGGTGAAAGTCTCTCCCAGGTCAACAGAAGGGGACGGTGAGCGCGACGGTATTATTGAAGCTGACGGAGGAACAGAGGGGAGAACCAATGGGCCAGCTTGGGGTTGATGCCGAGGCTCCCGTAGTAGGGGGTCAATGTTCATATCGACCTCCTCATCAATGTTCATTTTATCATCCAAGTCTCCGAGACACTCCTGTTCAGGCCCAGCACTTTTTTCGCTGTGGGTCGTTGCCTCAGGTGATGCTGGAGTGGAGACTTTTTGTTTTGGACGCAATTGGACCTCTTTAAATGCTATCCGTTTGGAAGTAGTTGTTACATGGGTGACACCTCGCTTTTTCTGACCACTTGGTGTAAAAGACGAGTCTGCATGAATTAATCGTGGTCAATGACGTGGTTATGTACCCATGAGAAGAAAGGTTAGGACAAGACCTTTATCATCGGAAAAGATCAACTCTGAGCCTAGCAGATTGTCATGTCGCCCTCTGAAAATTGTCCCAGATAGCTGAAGAAATGGTGTTGGCGTATCAAGACCCTGAAGGCCTTTTTCGTCAGCCCACACACTCGGCCATGCAGCAGGAGAAAAGGCGTACGATAAGTCGATAAGTGCTTGAACTGGGCACGAGCGTTGGCTCGATGCTGCCCAGATCCAATACGACGTATTCCACCTCTTCTTCATAGTCTACGTCTTCCTCTGCTGCTTTTGCATCCGCTGATGATGGATTATCTGTTTCAATTTCCACTTGCAATGTACCCTTGGATTTTGGGGAGGATAGAGAGGGAGAAAATGCAGATACATGCTTGTAGCCCGGACAAAGTGACGAGCGTGGTGGGTTCATGATGGTCGTGTATTTGACCTTGTTTAGAATTCTGTTAGCTCTAATCACATGGATCGTCCTAAAGCGCGATTATTATGGTGTCGATTGTGAATTAGATCATTCCTTGGTTACTTGCCCCAGCATTTACGGCAAAATTGCTCCTGATACAGATACTCACGTTTTAAACTCTCGAAAATTTTCAATGGTTTGTATAGCGCGTTCACAAGCAATACAGGTCTTTGGTAACACGAATCTTGAAATCTAATTCAAACATCAACGTTAGCGCATTTATCGAGCCTCAGGCACACGCCACACGCCACGATACCTATCAATTTCTGTGGCGAATAAAATTGTTCATATTATTAAATATGACGGCACGACGCCCAACTTCAACGATGATCGATCAAGGTTCCGTTAGAACTGCACATACGTTGTCGTCGCACCATCAGTCACCTTACATTGACTTTCGTCCGTTGCGGCGATATCTCCCCTCGTATGAGAGGCCAACATGTAATTCGCAAGTTGTGTTGTGGCAGATACACTCCACGTTATGTATAGTAGCTGTATCTGGCAAAAAAGGTTTTTGAGACAGGGCACTAAGAAAAGCATCGCATTCCAGGGTCCTTGATAGATAATGAAGTTCGAACATAATGAACGCCGTTGGCTCTAGGTCTGGTTGACACATGTCTCCGAAAGGTTTAGATGCTCAAAACTTTTAAGGTGATCTTGCGAACTATTGCCGACCTGTGGCGTTATTATCTCCACTGGTCGGAGAGTCCGTGTGAGGTGTTATCCAAGGCAATCGTCGTGGACATGCTCAGAGAAAGTGGTTAAAATCGCTTGCATGGTCAGAAGGAATGAATCTCAACACCGTGGCCAAGCCATGGCCACGGCTTCAAGTGCGTATGATCCCGTAGAAGAAGAGAATAGGCGACGGGGATACAATGCCCGCACGAAGATTATTAGATGTGGGGCCTGTCAGATTGCTTCCCGAAATCCAATGAGAACAAAGTTGAGCACTCATACTGTCAAAGCTCTAATATCAAAATGAAAGACAATTCCATTCTCTGTACGACACACTATTCAGCGGACATAAGTAGGATCCTTCTATTTCAGGATCTACAATTAAATTTCACAGTATAAAATCAAGCATACGACGAAGAGAAAGGACAACCCCAAACCGACAGTCTTTACCCAGCTTTCGTACAATGCACTTCCCCACTGTCTTCACCCTCACTCTCCCTGCCATTGCCCTTGCTACTGCTATTCCCCGCGACGGAGGAGACTGTAACACCGGCTCTATTCAATGCTGCAACCAAGTTCAGGAAGTACGTGGTCTCTCAACCAAACGTGAATCGCAAAATAACAAATGCCGCTTCGATACTTTATAATCTCATAGGCCTCGAACGTCAAGTCAAACCTCTTAAGTGGCCTCGGTGTTGATGTCGGCTCTATCACTGGCCTCGTTGGCTGTAAGCTTTGATTAATCTCAGAGACGTCACGAACTCACCGACAACATAATTCAGTGACGTGCAACCCCATCTCGGTCATCGGCGTTGGAGGAAACTCTTGGTATGATATCAGGATCCCTCAGCTTACGAGCATACTAACAATGATCACAGCTCCGCCCAATCCGCCTGCTGCACTGGCAACAGTTTCGTAAGTGATCATCTTGTTCTTGACTTTCCAGTCTTGCTTATTTACCCAATTCCCCTGTAGAACGGCGCCGTCGTTCTTGGATGTACCCCCATAAATGTTAGTCTGTAGTCATTCTTGAGACACCAATTCGTTCTATCGGACTTCGAGAGTGTACATACCCATCATGTTGATCTGCGTGTTATGAATTTTGAGTAGTCAATGGATCGATTACCACACGATTGTTTGAGAGGGATATGAGTGGGTACTGCGGAGGACACAACGTAATTGGCCAAGTATCCTGATTCACTCTGTGTTGTTCTCCCATCGTCAGCTCCTCTAGGCAAAAACAGTAAAACAATCCAATGGAAGAGCATAAAGTCGAGAACTTTCTCAAACAAGTAGACTTCAAGTTAGTTCAGTCCACTCTGTTGCTCAAAAATACTTCTTTCGGTCTGGTAATGAAGGACGCGAAGGAGTCATGATTCGGAAGATGTGGATAATTTCTTCTGACTGCTCCACTACTGACCTCGTTAGGTGGAGGCCATCGCTCACTGGGTGAAAGGTTTTGATGAGGCTTAGTATAGTAGTATTTCAGAGCTCGTAGCATGATCTTTTCCTTAATGAAATTGATAGGGGCTGTCGCTCGATTAAATTCCGCGACCGATTTTCTGCATTCAAAGTCGACCAACCAGAAATCTGACATTTGAGAAGTATCAGAAATATTAAATTGATTGAGTCATGGACTGCGTACAAGACATAATGCTTTTGTTTCAGGTCGTTCACTTCGAGTAGCTTGCCATTGAATGGTAGTTGTACTTCGAAACATCAGTGATGGACACGAACTGTCACGTTCACGTAGTTATCATTGTGTCCTATGGACTTTCCTTTACTCTGCAATCTTGCTGTACGTTGCTTGTCTTCGTTGAAGCTTATTTGATGTGCTGGTTCACTTGATCGCACTTTATTGGAGCTTCTACTATTCCAGTGTATGTCCTTACCGGAGCATCATTCTAGAACATTCGATAGGCTCCTCGAACAATCTGGTCGCCACTCAGGCATTCAGTCCATTCATTGGATAAGCAATATCACTGTTCTCATTCCTTCACGAAACTTCTGGAAACTGCATGTCTTGTGTAAAAGCAAGGATTCAGCCTGAGCAGGGTATCAACGAAATCCAATTCTCTAACCGTCATCAATTCTACCCTTTACCATATGCTTACAATGTCTAACATACTCTTCTACGAGCCCTTCTACAACTTTGACTGTCTTTTTGATCGTGCTTTGAGGCCTCTGAGAAAAAATGACATTCAGCTGGAACGTAGCCCTGCTGTCTACGAACGAGTCTTCAGGCCAAAGTATGCCTATCTATCATGTTGAATTAGATTTTGTGCTTACGATCTTGTGACAGAATGGACCTGCATGAGGATTCTGACAGGAATATTGTATCAGTAACAATGGAGCTCCCAGGAGTGAAGAAGGAGGATGTGGAGTTGGAAGTGCGCAATGGTCAGCTGACGGTCTCAGTTGAGACCAAGGAATCGGTAGAGCATTCGGAGAGTGGATATGCTGTTCGTGAACGCCGGTTTGGCAAGTTCTCCCGTTCTCTGCGACTTCCCAAGGGGGTGAAGGTGAGGATTCCCTGAAACTAATTGATTTCCTCTGTTGACGGTCTTCTAGGATAACGAAATCAAAGCAGAGATGGCTGATGGAGTATTGAGTATTATGTTCCCTCAGTCATTGCCTGAGCAGGCACCCAAGAGAATTAACATTGCTTGAATGACCTCGGATATCATGCGGACTTTCTTGTAGAATACTAGACTCGAACGCGGACTCTATTTAAATGTAGAATTATTGTGGGGGGCAGCTGCTTAGGTAGTGGCTGGTGAATGTATTTCCCTTGTGCCTTTAGTCTTTTTTCATATATTGTTTCGACCATTAGCACAGTAATATAAGAGAACCAGACAAATTTTCTTAGCAGAGGATGATTTTTACTTTTTCTTCTCAATAAAAGTAACATTGTTGCTCAACTACAAAAACTTTCAGCTTGCAATCTTTCTCAGTGTGCCTTTCTATATACTGATGTGCTGCAGCAGTCCGATGCCTTGTATAGATATGACCACAGACCAAGATAGTCTTCAAGATGAGCCTAGTGCCTCCCCCATCCTGTGTCCTTCTAGAATTTTAGTCCCACAAAAAAAGAAGGTGGAGGACTCTGTGGCTTTTGCATTCAATCAAGGGTCTCTGCCAGAAGGATGGCCCCAACAGCTTCCAAAAAAATCTCACATGGTCAGTTCACTCTAGAACACATTCCAGACGACAAAAATCAGAAACGCGAGGGAACAATATCAAAAATTGTGCCTCATCTTCACAATATGAGAATGGGAGAGAGGTCTACCTTGCTCGAACTTTGACGAATCTGTTGACATTGTCTCTGGAACCCTACCTCGCAGACATGCGTCGTTAATCAATATCCGACTCTGTAAGGACCCGTGAGACCACTAAAAATCGGGAACTCCAATCAGCATTTACGAAAGACAAGTCTCATCATGTAACAGAATCATCCTACACCCTGACACATTGCCGCTCTGCAGAAGACTCGAACCCCGCAAATCATCAGCGAATCATAGGTAGAGTTCTTTGACCCACACTCGTGGCTCCAGATCATTCTAAAACACCATAATCTAATTTTACATTGATTGAAATTATAGTACAAGTGAGAGTAAGTATACAAGAAAATTGTGTCTAGATTAAATCAGAGCAACTATACCAACATGCTTTGAACATCCAAGTACTTATTTTTCACCGTTCATCGTTCTTAAGACCCAAAACTTGCCACTCAGCTTGCGAGTCTTCATACGAGCGCTCGATCAGCTTCTTGTATTTCTCGGACCTGGGTTTGAATCCAAGCTTGTAGATGTAAGGGATACTGACGAAACCATCGGAAAAGGTTGTCTCGTCATTGATATCCGGGATGATGGGCTTGCCAGTCTTTCCATGCATAGGAGGGATGAAATCGATTCCCCACATAATCCGGGCCAAGACAATGAAGAGGGATGCCTCGGCTATGTGAGAACCTTGACAGAAGCGACGGCCCCAACCAAAGACGTAGCTGGAATATATCTAATTATAGAAGAGTTCAGAGCAAGAACCGCATTATGAACGTACTGGTCACGGTCGGTATCCGGACCACTTCCCCAACGAGTGGGCTTGCCTTCTACGTACCAACGCTCGGGAAGGAAGGCAAAAGGATTCCTAAAAGAAGATCAGAATCGGTCAAGATAATTGATTAGGAGGCCATATACGGGTAGCGTTTCGGGTCCATGTGAATTGCCCAGGTGTTACCAATAACAGTAGAGCCCTTGGGAATGAGGTAACCTTTGTAAACCTCATCTTCGTCATTACTGTGTGGGATACCTAATCAAAAAGGTCAGGATCCAGAATTTCATTGAGTTAGTCAATCACTGCTTACCCATGATAGTAGGAGGACGCCTGCGTAAAGTTTCCTTGATACAGGCCACGAGGTAAGGCAAGTTGGGCTCATCCTCAAAGGTGGGCATCCTATCCGGACCAACAGCGCGGTCAAGTTCATCGCGAACCTTCCTCATGACGTCAGGATGACTGATCATGAAGAGGATAAATGATTGCATGGTGCTCGCAGTGGTATCGGATCCAGCTTCCAACACGGTACCTGCAGTATAAGCAAGAAGGGTGTCCCTCAACCAACCATCTTCCGTGATTCCACATCCTGGAGCATCTTCATGGCCAGCCTCAGCACGTTGTCTGAGATAACTAGAAACATAGCAATCCCTGGAAATGCCATTGTCAATTTCTTCCTGAAGTTCTTTGAGGAGACCACCCCAAAGGACCATTTCCCTTTTGGGACAAATATTTCAACACATCACGTTGTGACCCACTCGAAGAAGGCCTACCATTCGTGCATCTTACGAGCTTCTACACGCCATTTAGCGATGAAATCGGGGAGTTTTCGCAGGATAGGGAATGCATCGGCACTAAATGGGAATTAAGTGGAAGCGCTATCACAATGTTAAATCAGGAATGCATACAGGTAATTTCCCGGTTGTCCGACCTTGGTGAAGTTTGCGAGTACCTCATAGATCATATGTCTATTTTGCAGAAGATGGCAGTCAGCACCACCCTGCCAATAAATCAGGGCATTCACTCACAAGTGACGGTTGTTCAAAATCTTGTGGGCACGCTTGCCGTAGGTGACTGTCATTACGATACTGGTCGTCTGTTCATCAGAGGACTGTAGTCAGCGAATTAAGTAGAATCATCGATTGAACACATACATAGCGGCGGACGAGGGAGAACCAGTGTCCCTCGGGGACTTCGCCATTAGGGCCTTCTGCCATGTCCTGTAAACTTTGCTCCCCATGCTGAAGGATATCATAGAGAAGAACACGAGACTCGAGATCTTGCGAGGGCCGAAGACGTTTAGAAGCACCAGGACCAATGGCAGCCTGAAGGCTTTTTCTCGAAGCCTATTCATTTAACAATGAGATCAAACCTTCAAAAAGGAGCCGATCGAAGTAGAGCCCACCTTCCACTCTTTGTCATATGGCAAGAAGACTTGGCGCTGCCCAGCACTCATGATATCATGTGCAACGTGTGGTGGAGATCGGCTCGAGAAATTCTTGCTACGATTGACGAATAGTTCATCTGCAGCCTCCGCAGTGTTGAGCACAATGACTTGCTGAGGACCAAGTTTTAATCGATACACGGATCCGTATTCCTTGGCCCATTCTCGGAACTAATCGCTCAAATCATCGACATATCACTGAATGCCACTAACGAAAAACATACCTTTGGATAGGGCCTCATAACGTCAATTTGGAAAAGGTTTCCAAAGAACGGAACTCCTTTCGGGCCGGGTGGTAGTTTACGATTAGCATTAGCATTTGCTTGTTTGACGATATGAACCAAAACAATTGCTGCAAAGGCCAAGCCAACTGCCACTGCCTCTGAAGTACCCAAGATAGTCATAGTTTGTTTCAACGAGGAGATAAGGTCAAAGGGAAGGAAACCCGTAGTGAAGAAGCAACGACCGAATGCATGGCGTATTTAACCAGGTCATAGAGTAAATCCACACCTTCCCGATTCTGGAAAGAAGTGGATGAGGCAGAAAGCTTCTGCATAGTGTCGACACGGAGAAAGCAGGCAATATGTATTTACGAGATTACGGACCATTCTGGTACCAGAACGGTTTAAGGCCCACAATTTGATGAGCTGAATTAGAACATGACAGTTCACACGTATGTCCCCGGCTTGGAGTGGGCTCACTAAAATACCGTTCAATTCATGAAAGCCAGATGTCCGACGTTAAATTAGTCCAGCCAGAGGCAGCTTCTATGGAAGATAGGATAGTTATTTCGCATCTGAGAGAGATATGGTACCATGCTGCACGTCACGTACGGCACTCGAGGTAGATGAATTCGTACCCGCGACACTGCCATCAAGCGTACATTAACTGTGACAAAGGATTTCACATCGAAGTCTGGGTGAGCTTTCGGAACGCCCGAGAGGGTTCGTCTCGCCGAACTATATCAGCTCCACATCGTCCATAGAACTCCGTTCGTCACTTCTCGGCCATCACTGAATCACCG
>Ga0153922_1000570_pt1 | contig 14623 bp, 12 predicted proteins | sample TSNJ006MetaG_FD_104723 | JGI IMG/M metagenome (GOLD analysis project Ga0153922, IMG submission 104723) | Attine ant fungus gardens microbial communities from New Jersey, USA - TSNJ006 MetaG | ecosystem: Host-associated > Fungi > Mycelium > Unclassified | place: USA: New Jersey, Brendon T. Byrne...
CTCGCCGAGCTGCTCGGGCAGCGTGTTCGACGTCGCCGCCACCGAGACCCCGCGCGCGACCAGTTCGGACAGCAGCCGCGACACCAAAACCGTATTGCCCGGGTCGTCGAGCTCGAACTCGTCGATGCACACGACCACGTAGTCGGCCAACAGGTCGATGCATTCGACGAACCCGAACACGCCGGCTAGTTGCGTGAGCTCGCCGAACGCGGCGAACGCCTTCGGACGGTCAAGGGGCAGCGCGAAATACAGCGAGGCCAGGAGATGGGTCTTGCCCACACCGAAGCCCCCGTCGAGGTACAGTCCGGCGCCGGGCAGCAGCGCAGGCTTGCCCAGCAGCCGTTTCTTGCCCGCACGCCGCCGCACCGCGAGGTCACCGAAGTCACGGCAGGCGCTCAGCGCTTCGGCCTGGCTGGGCTCCGCCGGATTCGGATGGAAACTGTCGAAGCTCACTCCCGCGAAGGTCGGCGGCGGCACCAGCTGCGCGATCAGCCGCCCCGGCGACACGCTCGGATGCCGATCGACGAGGTGCTGCATGGTCGCACTGTAACGGCGTGTTGCAATCGTCTCCGTGACCGACGACGACGCTGCTGCACGAATCACCAGGCTGGACTCGCTGACACCGGTCGATGCGCCGGCACTACCGGGGCTCTACGAATACCCGACGACCCTGTCCCGATGCTGGGTCCGGGCCAACATGATCGTCAGCGTCGACGGCGGCGCCACCTTCGACGGCCGTGCCGGTGGCTTGGCCGGCCCCGGCGACCGGGTGCTGTTCAAAGTGCTGCGCGAGATCGCCGACGTCGTACTCGTCGGCGCCGGCACCGTGCGCGCAGAGAACTACTCCGGCGCGCAGCTGAGTGTCGCCGCCCGGCAAGCCCGCCAGGCCCGCGGGCAGTCGGAGGTCCCTCCGATCGCCGTGGTGACGGCGTCGGGCGCGTTCGACCCGACCAGCCGTCTGTTCACGAACACTGAGACACCGCCGCTGGTCTTCACCACCACCGCGTCGTCCGTCGCCACCCGCGACCGGTTGCACGGACGGGCCGAAGTCCTGGACGCCTCGACCAGCGACCCGACCGTCGTCGACCCGGCCGCGGTGCTTGCCGAACTCGGGCATCGCGGGCTTTACCGCGTGTTGTGCGAGGGCGGCCCGACCCTGCTCGGCGACATCGTCGAGCGCGACCTGCTCGACGAACTGGCCCTGACCGTGGCCCCGATGCTCGTGGCCGGTGGCGGGCCGCGAGTGGTGAGCAGTCATGCGCCGGTGAGCGCCGGCCTGCGGACCGCCCACATCCTCGCCGACGACGACGGCTACCTGTACCTGCGCTACACCAGGTCCAGGTGAAACCGATCGCTACTCTGGGCGGCATGCCGTTTCCCGGATCGTTTCCCGCGCTCGTGCGGGGTCACCGACGTGCGATTGCGGCGATCGCGACGGTCGTGGTGGCGGCCGGGTGCGCCCCGGGGATTGCGGCCAACCCCAGGTACGCCACCGACGCGGGGCACGGTACCGGGAACACCTCGACCCCACCGCCAGCGCCGCACGGGCCAGCCCGAGTCGAGGTGCCGAAGAACGATCTGTCGTGGCACGACTGCACGTCGAAGCTGTTCTCCGACGTGGCCGCCGCCCCGCCCGCGGGGGTCACCCTGGACTGCGCCACCTTCGACGCGGACCTCGACCCGAGCAATAACAATGCCAACGGCACCGTCACCATCGGTGTGGTGCGGGCCCGGTCTCCCCAGACACCACCCGACGCCGGCCCGTTGGTGATCACGACGGGCTCGGACCTGCCGACCTCGATTCAGCTGCCGGTGTGGCTGACCCATGCCGGCACCGACATGCTGAAGAGCCGCCCGATTGTCGCGATCGACCGTCGCGGCATCGGCATGTCGGGCGCGCTGGATTGCCGAGACTCGTTGGACCGGCGGGAAATGCACGATCAGGCCCAGTTCGAATCGGGCGACGACCCGGTGGCCAATCTGGCCGGGATCGTCGATACCGCAACCACGAACTGCACCGACACCATCGCCCCGGGCGATGCGGCCTACGACAACCCGCATGCGGCCGACGACATCGAGCGGTTGCGCACGACATGGGATGTGCCCGCGCTGGCCTTGCTCGGCATCGGGAACGGCGCTCAGGTAGCGCTCGCCTACGCCGGCAAGCATCCCGACAAGGTTGCCCGCCTCATTCTGGACTCGCCGATACCACCAGCGATCAACGCCGAAGGCGCCCAACTGCAGCAGATCAAGGGCGAGCAGGCCGCGCTGGACGCCTTTGCGACGCAATGCGCGGCAGCCAACTGCCCGCTGGGTCCGGACCCGAAGGCCGCGATCGATGCGATCCTGGCCGCCGCGCGTGGCGGGCACGGGCCCGGTGGCGCGTCGACGGCGGCGGTGACGGCGGCGATCAGCACCGCCCTGGGGTTCCCCGTCGGAGACCGAGTGGCCGCGACGAATGCCCTCGCGACCGCGCTGGCATCGGCCCGCTCGGGCGATGTCAACCAGCTGAACAATCTGATCAACCAGTCGCAATCGCTGCGGGAGACCGACGGGCAGTTCGTCAACAGGTGCAGCGACTCACTGAACCGTCCGACCCCTGACCGGGTGCGCGAGCTGGTGGTGGAGTGGGGTAAGGAGTTTCCGCAGTTCGGCGTGGTCGGCGCTCTCGACCTGGTGAAGTGCCTGAGTTGGCCCAGCGCGACCGCGCCGCCCGATCCCAAGAATCTCAAGGTCGATGTGCTGCTGATGGGCGGCCAAAACGACGCGATCGCCGGCAACGAGGGCGTTTCGGCCGTGTCGGCGACCGTGATCAATGCCGGCGTGGCCAGCAAGAGGGTGGTGTGGCAGGGCATCGGCCACGGGGTGAGCATCAATACGCCGTGTGCGATCGCGCCGATGGTCGGCTACCTCGACAGCGGGAAGCTGCCGCCGACCGACACGTACTGTCCCGCCTGATCGGGGCTCGGCCGTCAGGTACCGTGCCCTGGTGGCGCTCGCAGATCCGACCGGCGGCAAATCGATTTGGGACTCCCTGCTGACCGCGTTCCGCCCCCGCACCAGCCCACCGACCACGTCGTCGGTGCTGCGCGCGATTCTGTGGCCCCTGGCGATCCTGTTCATCATCCACCGCAGCTACGTGCTGTCGACCAACGGCTACATCACCGATGATTACGGCCCGGTCTACCGCGCTGTGATCAACTTCAAGCTCGGGCTGGACATCTACAACGAGCACCTCGACTACGTCGACCCGCACTATCTGTACCCGCCCGGCGGCACACTTCTGATGGCGCCGTTCGGGTACCTGCCGGTCGACGCGTCGCGGTACTGGTTCATCTCCTTCAACACCATCGCGATGATCCTCGCCGCGTATTTTCTGGTGCGGCTTTTCAGATTTAGCATCGGTTCCGCTGCGTTGCCCGCGCTGCTGGTGGCGATGTTCGTTACCGAATCCGTGATCAACACACTCGTTTTCGCCAATATCAACGGCTGCATCCTGCTGCTCGAGGTGCTGTTCTTCCGGTGGGTGCTCGACGGGAAGGTCAGCCACGAGTGGTGGGCCGGCGTCGCGATCGGGCTGTCACTCGTTGTGAAACCGCTTCTGGCGCCGCTGCTTTTGCTGCCGCTGCTCAACCGCCAATGGCGCGCGCTTGTCACCGCGATCGTGGTGCCGGTGGTGTTCAACGCGGCCGCTTTCCCGTTGGTCGCCGACCCGATGGACTTCTACCGAAGGACACTGCCCTACATTCTGGGCACGCGCGACTACTTCAACAGCTCGATTTTGGGCAACGGCACTTACTTCGGGTTGCCGATGTGGCTGATCGTGTTTCTGCGGGTGTTGTTTGCGTTGCTGGCCGTCGCGTCGTTGTGGCTGCTGTACCGCTACTACCGCACACGCGACCCGTTGTTGTGGTTCTGCACCTCGTCGGGCGTGCTGCTGATCGCGTCGTGGCTGGTGTCGGCGCTGGGACAGGCCTACTACTCGATGACGTTGTTCCCGTTCCTGATGACGGTGGTGCTGCGGAATTCCGTAATCCGCAGCTGGCCGGCGTGGCTGGCCGTTTACGGCTTCATGACCGCCGACAAGTGGCTGATGTGGCGTTGGCCCAGCACCGGCCGGGCGCTGGAGTATCTGAGGGTCACGTGGGGCTGGTCGCTGATGCTCGTCGTGGTGTTCGCGGTGCTGTACTTCCGCTATCTCGACGCGAAAGCCGACAATCGGCTGGAGTCCGGCATCGATCCGCCCTGGATGACGCGCGGTGACCAGCGCGTTGGGGCTTTGGCGCGTTAGCGCTTTGGCACGTTAGCGTGGAGTCCTCACCGCGGCCGCATCTTGAGCTGTCCGACGAGCACTGGCGCGAGCGGCTGACCCCCGAGGAGTACGACGTGCTGCGGCGGGCAGGCACCGAGAGGCCGTTCACCGGTGAGTACACCGACACCACGACCGAGGGCGTCTACGAGTGCCGCGCCTGTGGTGCGGAGCTATTCCGCAGCACGGAGAAGTTCGAGTCGCATTGCGGCTGGCCGTCTTTCTTCGACCCGACGAATTCTTCCGCCGTGGTCCTTCGGCCGGACGATTCGCTCGGGACCGTGCGCACCGAGGTGCTGTGCGCGAACTGCGGGAGCCACTTGGGACATGTGTTCTCCGGCGAGGGCTATCCCACGCCGACCGACCAGCGCTACTGCATCAATTCGATAGCACTGAGGCTCGTGGCGCGTACCTAGGTTGCGACATGCGCGCCGATGATGATCTCGATGGAGAAAGACGCAGCCCCCGCACGCCCGGCGTGCAGAGGCTGGCGGCGCTGCGGGGGCGGCGGTCAGGCTGCCGCGGGCACCGCACCCCGCAGGGCGGTACCGAAGGCCGGGCGGACCACACCGGCCAGCGCCGGGGCCGCGTGCTGCTTCCAGTTCTTGATCCCGTGAACGATCGAGACGGCCACCGGCACGAACAGCGGGGACGCGATGACCAGGATGATAGCGATCAGGTAGAACATGGTTGCACTCACTTTTCTCCGCGAAGCGGGTTCGTCTTTGGGTGTTCGTCGCAAAACTTATCGCCAGGCTGACCTGCAACGACGTCTCGAGACGACCAAGTTTCGGCCAGCCGTTGTTTCCGGGCAACAAACGTCGCAAGAATCCGCCAAGGCGTCGGCCACAATCTTGTGCGTGACCGGCCACCCCGGAATTTTTTCGCCAGAAAGGTACCGACATGCCGACGGTGTCGCGCCACCTGCCACCCACGAAGGTCACGTTGCTCGCACCGATTGCCGCGGCCATGGCCGCGGCAGTGATTGCTCTCCCGGTAACCGCGCACGCCGACACCGGAGCTTTCCAGTCACCGTCGGGAAACATCGTTTGCTCGATGGGCACGTTCGTCGGAGGGAAGGCAAACGACAACTTCGTCGACTGCGAGATCACTGATCATTCCTGGGTGGCACCACCGCGGGCGCCCGATTGCGCTCTCAATTGGGGCAACCGGTTCAGGTTGGAACAAGGCAACGCAGCGGTTTTCGCGTGCCAGCACCAGGCGATGCCCGCGCCGCAGCAGACGCTCGACTACGGTCAAACACGCTCAATCGGCGCGATCACCTGCGACAGTGAGCCCGCGGCCATGACGTGCACCGACAGCAGCACCGGGCATTTTTTCCGGGTGTCTCGGGATTCCTATCAGCTGGGCTGACTAGGACATTAGAGCGCCGGCAAGCCTTGACCGGTCAACAGCCCACCGAGGGCTGATAAAAGACACGAGCCGATCGGTTGGAGAGGTACGCACCCCAGCTGTCCATAGCCAGGCTGTCCCCAGTTCTGCGGTCCCCAGTCCTGCTGCCCCCAGTCCTGCTGCCCCCAGTTCTGCTGCCCCCAGTTCTGCGGCCCACCCCGCTCGAAGCGGCCGGCGGCCAAAGGGGCGCCCGGCCCCGGGCCCCCACCGCGAGGGCCACCGAAGCACGGCGCGTTCGGCGGACACGGCGACGCGCTTGCCGCACCTTGACCAATTCCAGCAGCTAATGCCAGGCCACCGCAGACTAATGCGGCAGCAACTATTCTGCGGTGTCGAACGATGATGTTCACGATGAGGCCCCCTCCGAGGTGATACTGCGTGTGCCCCCGACCCGACTTCACCCTCACAGCACCGACCGCAACGCGACATGATTTTGAAAATCTTCCCAGACAATCCGAAGGCTACTAACTGACCGAACAATTTAAGGCGGTCCCTTATGGGGACGCCCTTGGTTGGTTAATGCCACGAATTCCCCGATCGGCGCAGCCGCGAAACCGACGTCGATTGGATTCCGGCTGAAGGCAAATGTATCTGCCATCTCGTGTCGGTGTCGCGGGCGACCGTCGTGGCCGCCGAGGGCAACTCACAGTGCATTTGCACTTCGCCAACGGCGTTTATTGAGCCGCCGACTCTACCGTCGACAAAACGGGGTGCCGAAATGGAGGTAGTCAGAATGGAATCACAGTCGACACGAAGGAAGGCAGTCAAATGGGTCCGGCCCCAGTCCTTCCCCGCAGTGCTGGCGGGAGCAGCGGTCGCCGCGCTGACCGTTTACATAATCTCTGAACCGGCGACTGCGCAGGCCGCCGACCACCCCGCCGCCACGAGGGCTGCGGCAGTGCTCACCGATCAGTCACAGCCGCCGGCTGTCGGTCGCATTATGCCCGTCGACGACTTCGTCACTGATGATGACGACTCGGCACAGCAGCAACAACAAATGCTGCAGGATGAACTGCAAGCCGATCAACAAATGCAGCAAGAGGCCGAGGAGCAAAACGAAATGGCCCAGCAGGAAGCACAACAAGCCGAGCAACAAGGCTTATTGACCGAGCAAGAGGCCAACCTGCAGGTGCCGTGAGATCGGCCGGTCCGGCTCGAGTGATCCCGTCGCTAACTAGCGTTGCTGCGATATGTCTCGAGATAACGCTGTATGCGATCGGCATGCTCCTCTTTGTCACGCTCGCGGAGGACGGCGCGGGCTGTGCCTGATGGGAAGCCGTGCTTGACGAGGCGGTAGTCGATGGACTGGTCGAAATAGACCGCCGAATAGATCAGCGCCAGCACCAGCCCGCACATCACGCCGACCCACGTCACCCAACCGGTTCCCAGCGCGACAAGCAACACCACCGCGAGTGGTACCACCTGCACGACGGCGCGGGCGATCTGGCGGGTCCATCGGCCACGGCAGGTGAGGTCGTGCAGCACCCACTGGCTGTAGCGGGGGCCCAGCGAACCGCCCATTGCGTACCAGATCCAGCGCAGCGGCCCGGGTCGACCGCGCTGTCCGTCTTGCGTTGCAACGTTTTCCGTCATCTGTCCACCTCCGAGTCGAGCGCACCCGCGGCGAGCGCGGCGGCATTGATTGTTGTGAGTACCTCATGCAAGTGCTGCAGTGCCGCGAGATCGACATCGAGCCGTTCGACCACCGCCGGTGGAATATTGAGAGCCTCGCGCCGCAACTCGCGGCCCTTCGGGGTCAGCTCCACATGCGTGGTGCGCTCGTCGGCCGCGCTGCGGGACCGGGTGATCAGACCCTGCGCCTGCAGCCGTTTGAGCATCGGCGAGAGCGTGGCCGAATCCAATTGCAACAGACCCGCGATGTCCTTGACCGACAAGGGCTCCAAGGGCTCATCGCCGGATTTCGCGTTATCCCACAACGCGAGCATCACGAGGTATTGCGGATGGGTCAGCCCGAGCGGCTCGAGCAACGGCCGGTACACCGCGAGCACGGCGCGGTTTGTGATGGCCAGCGCGAAACACACCTGGCGGTCAAGCGCCAGCGGATCGGTGTCTGCGGCGACTGCGGTAGTCATGTCGTCATAGTACTATTTAGATAGTGTCCTAATCAATAGTAGCCTAATGATTTGTGATCGATCTAACACTTGGGCGCTGGCCGGACGTAAAAACCCCCGGCACGCTCGGCGTGCCGGGGGTTTTTACGTCTGACGGCGGTCAGGCTGCCGCGGGCACCGCACCCCGCAGGGCAGGGCCGAAGGCCGGGCGGACCACACGGGCCAGCGCCGGGGCGGCGTGCTGCTTCCAGTTCTTGATCCCGTGGACGATCGAGACGGCCACCGGCACGAACAGCGGGGACGCAATGACCAGGATGATAGCGATCAGGTAGAACATGGTTGCACTCACTTTTCTCCGCGAAGCGGGTTGGTCTTTGGGTGTTCGCGGCAAAACTTATCGGCCAAGCTGACCTGCAACGACGTCTCGAAACGACCAACTTTCGGCCAGCCGTTGTTTCCCGGCGACAAACCCCGGCTAACGGCCGGATCGCATCACCACCGCGGACCGCGGCCCGACGTCAAGCCGTTGCCCCGCACGTCCGGTTCGTTCGGGGTTGAACGAGTCACAGACGATCTCCCACAGGTGCAGCACCAAAGGGGCGGGAACGGAGAAGGTCAACGGCTCCCACCAGGCGTTGACGAACACCAGAAAGTCATCGTCGATCAATGGCGTGCCGTCGGGGCCGACGTCGGGATCGGTTGAGCCGTCGATGAACAGGGCAATGCTGCGGGCACCGGGATCCGCCCAGTCCTGCGGCGACATCACGTCCCCTGACGGCGTGAACCAGCGCAGGTCCGCAGCGGCCGCCCCGGTGAGGAACCGGCGCCTGCGGAACACCGGGTGACGGCGGCGCAGCGCGATGAGGTCGGTGGTGAAGCCGATCAGCGCATCGTCAACCGCGGACCAGTCAAACCACGTGATCTCGTTGTCCTGACAGTAGGCGTTGTTGTTTCCGTGTTGGGTGCGGCCCAACTCGTCGCCACCCAGCACCATCGGGACGCCGGCGGATATCAACAGGGTCAGCAGGAAGGCACGTTTCTGTCGTGCCCGAAGCGCAAGCACGTCCTGATCGGCGGTCGGGCCCTCCACCCCGCAGTTCCATGACCGGTTGTCGTCGGTGCCGTCACGGTTGTCCTCGCCGTTCGCCTCGTTGTGCTTCTGGTCGTAGGAGACGAGATCGTTGAGCGTGAATCCATCGTGGACGGTCACGAAGTTGACCGATGCGCTGGGGCGGCGCCCCTCCGCACGATCGCCGTAGATGTCCGACGACCCGCATAGCCGCGACGCGAACTCCGCAAGGCGCCCGTCCTGACTGCGCCACCAGTCGCGAACGGTGTCGCGAAAGCGGCCGTTCCATTCGCTCCACAGCGGTGGAAACCGGCCGACCTCGTAGCTGTCCATCCGGCCGACGTCCCACGGTTCGGCGATCAGTTTCGCCTCCGAAATCACTGGATCTTGAGCGACGAGATCGAAGAAGGCGGAAAACGGGTCGAAGGCGCCGTCCTGTCGGGCGAGGGTGGGTGCGAGGTCGAAGCGAAAGCCATCGACGCCCATCTGCGACAACCAATAGCGGAGGGAGTCCATGATCAACCGCAGAGTCGTGGGATGGCCGGTGTTCAACGAGTTGCCGGTCCCCGTCGTGTCGACGTAGCGGCCCGCATCGGCCGGGTCAAGCCGGTAGTAGGCGGGGTTGTCGAGCCCGCGAAAACACAGGGTCGGCCCGCCGGGTCCGCCTTCGGCTGTGTGGTTGAACACCACGTCGAGGATTACTTCCAGGCCGGCGCCGTGGAGGGCGTCGACCATCGCGCGGAACTCGGAGACCTCTCCGCCCGATTGCCCTGCCCGCGCCTTGGCGGAGTATTTCGGGTGGGGTGCAAAGAATCCGATCGTGTTGTATCCCCAGTAGTTGGTCAGGCCCCGGTCGACGAGGAACTGCTCGGGCACGCTGCGGTGGACGGGCAGCAGTTCCACCGCCGTCACGCCGAGGTCGACCAGATGTTGCAGCGCCGCCTCATGAGCAAGCCCCGCGTATGTGCCGCGCAGCTCTTTCGGCACACCCGGATGGGTCGCGGTGAACCCGCGAACGTGTACCTCGTAGATGATCGTGTCGGCGAGGGCATGTCGAGGTTTGGGCACCGCGATCGGGGGCGCAGCGGCAGCCACCAGGCTGCGCGGGACATGATCGGCTGAGTCCAGAAGGCTTGGTGCCGAGGGGTTTTCCACTGAGTAATCGACGACCTCCGGCCCAAACCGCACGTCACCCTCGATTGAGCGTGCGTACGGGTCCAGGAGCAGCTTCGCGGGGTTGTACCGCAACCCGCGCCCTGGATCGAACGGGCCGCTGACCCGGAACCCGTACACCTGCCCCGGCCCGACCCCCGGCACGAAACCGTGCCAGATGTCGCCGTCGCGGTCCGGCATCACCAACTGCACCTCGGCGCCGTCGGCATCGAACAGGCAGAGCCTGGCCTCATCACCGCCGGAGGCCACCGCGAAATTCGTGCCCCCCGCGTCGGGCGTGGCCCCGAGCGGGTCGGGCCGCCCGGGCACGATTTTCGGTGCCATCATTTCTCCGTTCGTGACACCAGTGTTTGGACGACCTCGGACACGGTCGGAACGACGTGATGGCGGCGGCGGATCACGTCGGCCACCAGGCCGGTCCACCCGGTCTGGTGGCTCGCGCCCAGCCCAGCCCCGTTGTCGCCGTGAAAGTACTCGAAGAACAGGAGACTGTTCCGCCATCGCGGGTCGGTCTGCATGCGATCGACCCCACCGAAGCATGGGCGGTGTCCGTCCGGATCGACGACGAAGAGCGACACAAGCCTCGTCCATAGATCGGCCGCAACCTCGTCGAGCGTGACGCTGGTTCCCGATCCTGTGGGGTACTCGATCGTGAAGTCGGCTCCGAAGAAGTCGTGGTAACGCTCGAGCGCGCTTGCCGCCAGGTAGTTCAGCGGAAACCACACGGGGCCACGCCAATTCGAGTTCCCACCGAACATGGCCGTGGTCGACTCAGCGGGCTCGTAATCGATGTCGGCGTGCACGCCCTGGAGATCCAAGACGTACCGATGGTCCCGATGCACAGCCGACAACGACCGTAGCCCGTGCGGTGACAGGAACTCATCGGGATCGAAAAGCGGGTGGCAGAGCCTGCGGAGCCGGTCGAGGCTAGTCACCCCGACCAGGAGACGCCTCTTGCCGGGGGCGCCGCGAAGTATCCCGGCCGCGGCCATTGCGGCGGTGTCGCCGAGGCCATGGCGTCGCAGATACTCGGCGAACCTCTTGTCGGTCATCAGCGTCTGGTCGACGGCCTCCTCGTTGACCACGGCCGCAGCCAGCGGCGGGATCATCGCCACCATGGACCGCACGCGCACGGGCACGACGCTGCCGTCGGTGAGAACAATGCGGTCGTAGAACATTCCGTCGCGCTCGTCCCAGACGCCGGAGGTCTCGAGAGCCCCGGCGATGGCGGCGAAGTGCTCGAGGAACTTCTGCACCAAGTCGAGGGCCGGCCGCTGCCCCACGCCGTGCAGGATCCCCGCGATCGTCGCCATCGACAACGCGTAGGAGGCCATCCAACCGGTGGCGTCCGACTGTTCGAGCACGCCGCGGACGGGCAGGTGCGACCGGTCGAGCGGACCGATGTTGTCCAGGCCCATGAAACCGCCTTCAAACAAGTTCGATCCGTTCGCGTCCTCGCGGTTGACCCACCAGGTGAAGTTCACCAGCAGTTTGTCGAAGATCCTGCTCAGGAAATCAACGTCACGACCGCCGTCGATCGCGAACACCTCCAGCGCCGCCCACGCTAGCACCGGAGGATTGACGTCACCGAAGTCCCATTCGTACGCAGGCACCGCCCCGGTTGGGTGCTGGAACCATTCACGGCACACCAGTGACAGTTGGTACTTGGCGAACGCGGGATCGACGTGGGCTATCGCGACACACTGAAATGCCAAGTCCCACGCAGCGAACCACGGGTACTCCCACGTGTCGGGCATCGACATCACATCGAAGGCCTGAAAGCTGCGCCACTTGGCGTTGCGGCCCCGCTGTCGTTGAACCGGGGGCGGAGGCTGCGCCGGATCGCCGTCAAGCCAACGTGTGACGTCGTAGTCGTAAAACTGCTTGCTCCACAGCAGCCCGGCGAACGCCTGGCGCATCACCGCGGTTTCGTCGTCAGAGGCCTCGGCGGGGGTTAGCTCGGCGTAGAACTCGTCGGCCTCGTCGCGGCACCGGGCCATCACGCTTGTGAAGTCGGCGCCCAGCGCTTGCGTGCGTTCTGGTCGTGTGCCGGTCGGACGCAGCCGCAGCCGCAGCTGTGCTGTCTGCCCATGCTCGACTGAAATCCGGTACCACGCAGCACATTTGCTGCCCTGCCGCGCAGGGTTGACAGTGTCGGCGCCGGAGACAACATGGTCGTTGATGCCGTCCTTGGGCCAGCGTACGGGCGTCGACACGCCATACAACCGTGAGACGTTCGTTTCGTTGTTGCAGAACAGCAGCTCTGGCTCACTCCCGTCTGGCGCGGGCCCCGCCAGCAGCTCGAGCTCGCCCAGAAACGGATGGTCGATGGACACCACGCCGTCCGCGGTCGCGCCGAGCCTCGGCGGAGCCACCCCCCTGTCCCACGACCACGTGTTGCGGAACCACACCGTCGGCAGCACGTGCAGGAGCTCAGTGTCCGGCCCGGCGTTGGTCACGCCGATCGACATCAGAATGTCCGTCGGATCGCTTTTGGCGTAGCACACGTCGACGATCCAATAGCTGTCGTCGTCGAATATCCCGGTGTCAAGCAGCTCGTACTCGGGATCGAATCTGCTTCGCCGGCGGTTCTCATCGAGCAGGCTTTGGTATGGGAATGCGCGATGAGGGTAGTGGTAGCGCCAGGTGTTCCAGGCGTGGCTGGGCACCGCGTCCAGGAACCACCAGTACTCCTTGACGTCCTCGCCGTGATTGCCTTCCGCGCCGGTGAGACCGAAGGCGCGCTCTTTGAGGATGGGGTCGCGGCCGTTCCACAACGCCAACGCGAGGCATAAGCGCTGCTCGATGTCGCAGAAGCCGGCCAAGCCGTCCTCGCCCCACCGGTACGCGCGGGAGCGCGCGTGGTCATGCGGAAGGTAACTCCAAGCGTCACCGCCTGCGCTGTAATCTTCGCGGACTGTGCCCCACTGACGCTCGCTCAGATAGGGCCCCCACAGATACCAGTCGCTGGCCTGCCGCAGGCCCTCGTCAAGCCGCCCGAAACCGTCGACGCGCTGCCGTTCCGCTCTTGTCACGGCGGTGTCGAAGTGAGTTCGCTCGATCAGGGGTTGAGCGCCGTCGCCCTGGTTCGGCAGTACATCGCGTTGAGCGCAGCGGATTCGGCTTCGTCGATCGCGGCCGCTGCAAAACTGATGGCATCCATCGCGTAAGACTCTGCGAGGTCGGCGTCTGCAATCGCGTAGCTGGCCTCCATGTCGTCGCCGGCCCGATCCAAGTCCGACTGCACCGCGGCGACGTGTGCCTGCCACTTTGCCTGTACATCGTGCCAGTGCGGCGACACCTTAGCGGCCGCCGCAGCCCCGTTGTCCCGCACCTTGTCGGCAGCGGCAGTGGACTGGTCTCGAGCGCTCCTGGCAGCAGTTCTGAGCTGATCCCCACTGCGTTGGCTAACAGCCCTGACTTGGTCCGACGCGACCTTCGCTCGCTCGGGGATCTGCTCGAATTGTGCGCTGAGATCGACGCCGGCCATTGGGAACTCCCTCGTCAGTTTCCGGTTACGAAAGCATCGTCGCGCCCCGGCCTCGCACCGTCACTGTGTGTGGGGACAACATCAATCCCTTGGCAGTGTCGCGAACTACATCGCCCACCGACAGGCGGCACTGCGAGAGGCGAGGCGGCGGCGGCGAGCGCCGAACGTGGACTTATTTGCACATAAATTCACGAAAAGTGCGTCATAAGTCCACGCTCGGCGCGGTGCGCTAAGCACATCGCCTTTTTGCCGCCGTTTGCGGCCGTTGTGCGCTGGCATTACTGACGCCGCGGTGGACTGTGCCGGCGAACAACGACCTTGACTCTTTCCCAGAGAAAGATCACATAAGTGCCGCGAACGCCCAGAAAGAAGGTGCGAACACCATGACCTCCACCAGCCCGGCCACTTCTTCCCGACCGGTATACACCGACATCGGTAAAGCGCTCGGCACCGATTACTTCCTGCTCAGAGCCGAATTGACCCATGCCGAGCGGGACTACCTGACCCGCACCCGGCAATTCGTCGAAGACGAAGTCATGCCGGCGATCAACAGCTACTGGGAGCGCGCCGAGGTGCCTATCGACCTGTGTCGGCGGCTCGGCGAGCTCGGACTGGTGGGCGACGGTCTCGACGGGTACGGGTGCCCGCCGATGAGCTCGACGGCGGCTGGGCTGATCGCCATGGAGCTCAACCGCGGGGACGGCAGCGTGGGCACGTTCCTCGGCGTGCAGGCCGGCCTGGCCATGCGCTCGATCCACATGCACGGTTCAGAGGAGCAGAAGCAGCAGTGGCTTCCGGCGATGGCGCGCTGCGAAAAGCTCGGCGCCTTCGCGCTGACCGAGCCAGGGCACGGATCTGATTCCGTCTCGCTCGAAACCGAGGCCCGACGGGAGGGCGACGAGTACGTCATCAACGGCGCCAAGCGCTGGATCGGCAACGGGTCGATGGCCGACATCGTGGTGCTGTGGGCTCGGGATGCCGAGGATATGCAGGTCAAGGGCTTCCTGATCGAGAAGGGAACCCCTGGGTACGATGCGCGCCCGATTGAGGGGAAGGGGGCGCTGCGTGCCCTGTGGCAGGCCGACATCGACCTGACC